>OGUO01001024.1_pt1 | contig 19410 bp, 15 predicted proteins | sample 1553641 | NCBI WGS metagenome assembly OGUO01 (sample SAMEA2579980, study PRJEB22360) | human gut metagenome | biome: human gut; feature: human-associated habitat; material: faeces | place: Denmark | collected 2008/2010 | reverse complement strand
GGATTCCGCACAATTTTTTTTGACCCAGATACCCCCCCCCTGCCTGCCGCTATGGCAACAGGCGTATACACAATCTTCTGTTATTTTTTCTCTGCCACTCTGATTTAAACCAGACATAAACAGGATTCTTCCCTGCTTTTGCAAGAATTTTTTTGAATATTCCTGCTGATGTTTTCTCCATATGGCTATAATCTGGCTTTTTTCGACTTCTGAAAGTCCGCAATAAATGCGAATACTTTTTATCTGTTTTTCGAGAGCCACGTTTTTTAGAAGCAAAAACTGTTTTCTATCTATCACTTCTCTTTTTTCTTTCACTATTCCCGTCTGTTTTCCAATAGAAAATGCCGATTCTCTGTTCTGATTCGTAAAAAAGAAGTATTTCACACCTGTTTTCTTTAATTCCTGCATAAATCGCTGAAACTTCTCCTTTTGAAATCTGGACGGGAAATATATATCTTCAAAACCAACAGCAACGATTGGCCTTTCTCCTTCTACCGCAGTTTTTTTTAAAAAATCTGGTTGAAAATAAATTCCCTGACGGATAAAAATTTCCTGGAGAATCATATTTTCTGTATAACTTCCTCCATTTTCTTCTCTCTCTTTCTCCTCTGCCGCATATAGTCTTCCTTGTTTCTTCCTTTGTTTACCAATTGTATTCAAAGAGATTTTTCCTTTCATGCTTTCATTTTTTTCTACATACTTATCTTCTATATTCTCTGTCATTTTAACAGTTCTGTTTATACCTGTATTCTCTTTCACATTTTCAAAGAAAGGATACACCACCTGCTCTGTTACAATAGCCCGTCCTGTATTTTCTGCAAAAATTTCTCCCTGTTTATATTCTTTATATGGTAACTTTAAACTTATAACAGCGAGCGGAACTTTTTCCCCTCTTTTCAAACGCACAATGTCCCCTTTTACAAGACTATTTACCTGCACACATTGAAATATATTTTCTCGTAAAACCACTACTTTAGTTTTATATATTTCTTCCTTCTTAAATAATACTTTACTATAACGAAATGTCTTTTCCACCTTCCCAAAAAGAAATACCATAAAAGACACAAACAACACTGTTTTTACTCTTTGATCAAATTGAAACAAAACACTTACCACACATAAATATAGAAAGAAAAAGAAAAGCAGATTCTGGCACTCCTGTTTTAAACACATAAACCAAATCCGCTTCTTCTCTTTCGTTATACTATTCCTAGAACTCCTCTTCCCACGCTGCTTCTGCCTCACTTTTGCCAGCGTAAGCCCCCTTTGTATATTTGTATCATACTTCAATTCTAAATATTCAATCGTTCTATCATCCTTTTTCCTCTCCAAATTCTTCTGGCTCCTGTCCATATTCATAGCAACCCTCCCGTTTTCTCTGTATACCGAGTGATATCCCCTTAAATGGGGAATCTTCTTGCTAGAAGAAGATAAAAATCTCCCTGTTTATAAAAAAACGTAACACACTATCTCAGATTGTCTTATTAAATATATGTTAGTTTACAAGAGAAATATGCCCTTCTATGGATTCTCTTTTTGGAGTTCGTCTCCTTTTATTCTTTTTCCAAAATCTGTCCCGTCCGATAAGCATGCAGCAGCTTCTCAAGGTCACTGATCTGCTCTTTTAACTGGCGGCCAGTTTCGGTATCTATCACTCTCTCACGCTGAGCAGAAACCTCACGGATAACGGTATCAGAATGTACGTCTATCTCTTTTTCGATAACGTCTTCTGTCGAAGTAAATGTCTCATGAGAAACAAGACGCAGACCTCTTGAATTATAGATAAGGGTGTAACCGGCAATTCCTGTCGTTCCGCGGTATGCTTTCGAAAAGCCACCATCAATGATCATGACTTTACCGTTACATTTGACAGGGGATTCACCCTCTTTTACGTGAACAGGCATATGCCCATTGATAATATGACCTTTTTCGATATCTACGCCAAATTCTTTGAGGATATTATTTACAACATCTTCTCTCTCTATCAGGCGGTAATAATGGTCTTTTCTCTCAATCTGCACTTCTTTATCGGCAATGAAATACCGCTCAAATGTCGCCATCTTTTCCTTGCCATAGACTGGGGAGTTCTCATTAGACCAGATATACCACATGATATCCTTTCCATATTCATGTTCTTCTCTGTTATCCTGCTCGTAATATCCCTTTCTTGCGTAGTACTCAAGCACATCATAAAGTTCTTTGCCAGAATACTGTTTGCTGCCAATCTTAACTTTACGGAAGTTTCCCTTCTCATCAAGCGGCACACAGCCATGATAGAGAAGATTGGAATTATAACAAAGATACAGACCGCCTTTATTAAATAGGAAACGGATATGTTCCTGTAACTTATCGCAGTTTAAAAAGTTCATGCAAAGGCGGTTCATCAAGGCTTCTTCTGCTTCGGAAAGTTCATATGGATTATTCGGGTCAATAGTAGGGAAGGATTTATCAAGAAGTTCATACTTCTTACCTTCTATCATAATGGTTCCTTCCTCGTAATCGATCTTATCAAGAAGGAGTCTTTTGTCCATATTAAACTCTGGCCTTCTCTTGATCACCTGTCCCTCTAACTTAAACTGAATAATAGCAATGGCTTTATGCATCTTCATATTGAGAGATACTTCTCTTAAATCAGAGTCTTCCTGTGCATGAACCCGGAAGCACTGACAAGGATCATTCGCATATGTTTCAATCGCAAAACTTGCGAGAGGGACAAGATTAATTCCATATCCGTCTTCTAATACATTAAGATTATTATATCTTGCTGAAAGACGAATGACATTGGCAATACAGGCTTTTTGACCAGAAGCCGCTCCCATCCATACCACATCATGGTTTCCCCACTGGAAGTCCACATTACTGTGTTCCATCAGGTGATCCATAATGATATGCGGGCCTGGGCCTCGGTCAAAAATATCTCCGATAACATGAAGCCGTGTGACAACTAACTTCTGAATAACCCCGGCAATGGCAACAATAAATTCTTTCGCTCTGTTTAAGCGGATAATCGTATCAAAGATTTCATTATAATATTCTTCTTTTTCTACAACACGGTTATTTTCACTCAAAAGCTCTTCAAGAATATAAGAAAAATCAGCCGGCAGACTCTTTCTAAGTTTTGATCTTGTATACTTGGCAGAGCTTTCCTTACATACCGCAATCAGGCGATGCAGGGATACCTTATACCAATCCTGAAAATCTTCTTCAGATAACTCTAACCGCATCCGCTCTACTTTCTGCTCTGGATAATAAATCAGAGCTGCCAGACTCTTTTTATCTCTGGCGCAGAGTGTATTACCAAAAACATCTTCTATCTTATTGCGAATGGCTCCTGAGCCAGTTTTTAAGATATGTAGAAATTGCTCGTACTCCCCATGTACATCAGAAACAAAATGTTCTGTCTCCTTTGGCAGATTTAGAATTGCCTGCAGATTGATAATCTCTGTACAGGCCTTTGCCACGCTTGGATACTGTGTTGCCAGACTCTGCAAAAACTTCAGGTTTAACTTTTCCATAATTAACCCCCTCTATGGAATTTTAACATTATATCGTTATTAAATATTTTTGCCTTATACTTTGTCTTTTGTATCTGTACTTCTTTACCGCATCTACCGTAAGTTGGACATACAGCTTGCAGGAATAATTTTCAAACACACTCTAGTTTCTACTTAATTCTCTTTCTGCTCTTCCGCAGCCGCTATCTCTCTCTTCTTCTGCTCAAGCTGAAGATAAGGACGCATCTCAATAAGCGGAGCCCCATTGTTACGGATATAGTCTTCTGTGATTGTAACTCGTCCGATATTATCATCCTTTGGAATTTCATACATAATATCAAGCATGAATTTCTCGATGATCGCGCGAAGTGCTCTCGCTCCAGTATCTTTTTCCATAGCCTTCTCCGCAATGGCTGTCAAAGCTCCATCTTCAAACTGCAAATCCACTTCATCTAATGCCAGAAGTTTCTGATACTGTTTTAATATTGCATTCTTAGGTTCTTTCAGAATATCAACCAGCATTTCCTTTGTCAAGGCATTTAATGTAAATATTATTGGTAATCTTCCAATAAATTCTGGAATCATTCCAAATTTACGGATATCTTCTACTGTAACATACTGCAACATGTTCTTTTCATGATCGTATTTGTCCTTAAGTTCTGCATGGAATCCGATAGAGGAATGCTGTGTCATTCTCTCTTTGATAATATCCTCTAATCCAGGGAATGCACCACCGCAGATAAAGAGAATATTTCTTGTATTCATTACAGCAGTCGGAACCATCGCATTTTTAGAGCTTGCACCTACCGGCACTTCTACCTCGCTGCCTTCTAACAGTTTTAAGAGTGCCTGCTGTACAGATTCTCCGCTTACATCACGGCTTGTCGTATTTTTCTTCTTTGCGATTTTATCAATCTCATCGATGAAAATAATTCCAGTCTCTGCTTTTTCTACATCATTATCGGCATTGGCAAGTAATTTAGAAAGCACACTTTCTACGTCATCACCGATATAACCTGCCTCTGTAAGAGAAGTTGCATCACAGATTGCCAGAGGTACATTTAACAGTCTTGCTAATGTTTTTACAAGATGGGTCTTACCAGAACCTGTCGGTCCGATCATAAGCATATTAGACTTATCAATCTCGATTTCATCCATCGTATTTGTAATGACACGTTTATAATGGTTATATACGGCAACGGACATTACCTTTTTCGCATAATCCTGTCCGATAACATACTCGTCAAGCTGTGCCTTAATCTGATGTGGCGCAGGAATATTCTTTAAAGTAAGCTTTGGTTCTTCCTTCTTATTTTTCTTCTTTTTCTTTTTTGCCTTTTTTGTCTTTGGCTTCTGGTTAGACATCGTTCCTGATAACAGATCTCCAAGATTCATATCTTTTAAATTGTTAAAGTCCATGTTGGACAGGTCAAGGAACTGGATGCCATTTCCACCACCAAATCCAGAATTAAAGGAATCAAAAGACTTCTGCATACAGTCAGAACAGATGCTTAAACCTGTCGGCATATGGATGAGCTTTGCACCTTGTTCTTCTGTACGATGGCAGACACAGCAGGACTCAAACTTGTTTTTCGGAGTATCGTCTTCCTCGTCTCCGTCATCTTCAATCTCATAATCCTCTTCGTCAATTTCTTCTGCATCGTCTTCTACAATATCGTCCGGTTCCTTTTTTTCATTAAAAATAACCTGTGCAGGAGCTTCTGCAAATACCATTTCTTCCTGTTCCTGATTTATCGTATTTTCCTTTTTCATGTTTGTATCTCCTGTCATTACCTCTCCGTACTCCTGCCTTTTAAGATTGCCTCGCCAAGCAGCATATCTTCCGGAGTTGTAATTTTCATGTTTTCGTAACTTCCCTTTATCATGCGGACGCCACGGATTCCGTAAGTTTCCATCACCATTCCGTCATCGGTTACAGAATCATCACCCGCTTCCATCATTTTCTGGTAAGCTTCTCTGATTTCTGCTGTCACAAAACACTGTGGTGTCTGAATCTGCCACATGGTGCTTCTCGGTGGGGTAGAAACTGCATAGCGATTCTCATCAACAATTTTTATCGTATCTTTTACCGGCATTCCCATAACACAGGACTTGTCTTTTTTCACCTGATCAATGCAAAATTCAATCAATTCCGACGTGATAAAAGCTCTAGCGCCATCATGAATTAAAACATATCCCTCTTCTGGCATGGAACACAATGCCTTATATACAGAGTCATAGCGTTCTGCACCCCCGGTAATGATGCCGCTGACTTTTTTATAATCATACTTATCTAAAATGTTTTCCTGTGCATATTCTATTTCTCCCGGAGCAACTACAAGAATAATCTCATCTACAGAACTTTTCTCAAATGCTTCTAAAGCATAGGTGATAACCGGCCGGTCTAAGAGAGTCATATATTGCTTTTGTATTTTTGAATGCATTCGGCTTCCTTTTCCTGCCGCAAGAACAATCGCTGTTACTTTTTCTTTCATGTACTCCCTCCTGTTTTTCAAATCTTTACCGTTCTCCAATTTTTAAATTCGGCTTTGCATTTAAGTCCCAGCCATCACGAATACCTTTGATATACTCATAATATCCTGCCACACCGATCATCGCCGCATTATCTGTACAAAAAATTGGTGATGGATGATAGAATTCTATTCCATTTTTACGGTAGGCTTCTTCCATCTGCGCGCGAAGAGAAGAGTTTGAAGCAACGCCGCCTGCGATTGCTACCTTATTAATGCCAAGACGCTTTGCCGCTCCTACTGTATGTTCAGTAAGCACATCGGTAACGGACTGTTGGAAAGAAGCTGCCACATCGGCACGATTGACTTCCTCACCTTTCATCTGGCACTGATTTAAGTAATTTAATACGGCGGACTTTAAGCCACTGAAACTGAAATCATCCGGTGCATCAGTAATCTTTGCTCTTGGGAATGCAATTGCTTTTTTATTGCCTTCTTTGGCAAGCTTATCAATCTTTGGACCACCTGGATAACCAAGCCCGATTGCTCTTGCGACCTTATCAAATGCCTCTCCTGCCGCATCGTCTCTTGTTCTTCCGATAATCTCATATTCCCCGTAGCCTTTTACAAGTACAAGGTGAGAATGCCCGCCGGAAGCAACCATACATAAAAATGGCGGCTCTAATTCTTTATGTTCAATGTAGTTCGCACTGATATGTCCCTCGATATGATGCACACCAACTAACGGCTTCTTCGCTGCATAAGCAAGTGCTTTGGCTTCTGCAACGCCGACAAGTAAGGCACCAACTAATCCCGGACCATAAGTGACCGCGATAGCATCAATGTCTTCTAATGTGACATCTGCTTCTTTTAATGCCGTCTCAATTACAATATTTATTTTTTCTATATGTTTTCTTGATGCAATTTCCGGCACAACACCACCAAACATCGTATGCAGTTTAATCTGTGTGTAAATCGTATTTGATAAAACTTCCCTGCCGTTTTTTACAACGGCTGCTGCTGTCTCATCACAGGAAGTTTCAATTGCCAGAATCAATACATCTTTTTTCTGTTCTTCCATGTTTCCTATTCCTCCTCAAATAACAGAGTCGTACTTTTTCCGTCTTTTCCGGCACTGGCAGCGGCAAATATCTTTCTTACTTCTTCCATATATGGCTCCGGTCTTACTAAAGACGGGCTGTAATGCGTAAGCCACATTTCCTTCACACAAGCTTTCTTTGCCATTTCTGCTGCCTCATAAAATGTCATATGTTTATATTCGACTGCTTTCGCCTTCTTTTCCGGCTCGCCATACATTCCTTCGCAGATAAATAAATCGGCATCTTTTGCATGTTCCACAATGGAATCCGTTGGTCTGGTATCGGTTGTATAGGTGCATTTGATACCTTTTCTTGACGGTCCGAGAACCAGATCGCTTGTAAGTGTTCTGTCAGTCAGCTCGATTGTCTCTCCCTTTTGCAGGCGATTCCAGTACTGCATCTCTACGTTATTTTCTTTTGCCTTGTTCACATCAAACTTTCCGGCACGGTCAATCTCAATCGTATAGCCGTAGCAGGTGATATTGTGATTCACACGAAATGCAGTAATACGGCAGCCGCATACATCAAGCACTTCCTCTTTTTCCTTTAATTCATGAAAAACAATCGGAAACGGTAAGTCTGGTGCGATGACTCTTAATGAGTTTACTACACGCTCTAATCCTCTTGGTCCTACCATTAACAGCGGCTCGGTTCTCTGTGCATTTCCCAGTGTTAAAAGAAGCCCTGGCAGGCCACTGATATGATCGGCGTGATAATGGGTAAAGCAGATGACTTCAATCGGCTTAAAACTCCAGCCTTTTTCCTTGATCGCCACCTGTGTTCCCTCGCCACAATCTATTAAAATACTGTTTCCATTGTATCTTGCCATCAATGATGTCAGTTTGCGGTATGGCAGCGGCATCATTCCTCCACAGCCAAGCAAACACAATTCCAGCATAACATCCCTCACTTTTCTATAGCAGTTCTGTCTGTTTCTCCACTTTTACAGGAAGTTTAAACTGCTTCGTCCATATATCATAACAGGATTCACACAGAAAAATACTGTGTATTTCCCCGTCTTTTTTTGAGAAGTATCCCCATTCCTTTTTGATGGAAAGGTAATCTTCTCTCTTAATATTGTCTGTTGTCTCTATCTTTTTTCCACAGGAATTACAGTAAATTTCATGTACTTTTTTATCCATTGTATCCTCCATTTTCAAAAACTTTTCTTCTAATTTTAATATCGTATCTCACCATAAATCTCATAGGCCATTTAACTATAGAAAGAATCGTTCTTAAAATAAAACTATTTTTGTAATTCTTCCGATACCATTATACAAAAAAATACGACAAAAAGTACTGGTAACTACTGGCATCCTTATGCCTCCCAGAGCATAAGTCTTGCATCTTCCCGCGGATTATTGTAATAATTCTTTCTCTGTCCGACTTCTTTAAATCCAGCGTGTTCATACAAGGTAACCGCCGCTATATTGGAAGCACGGACTTCGAGATAAATTCTGTGCAGGTTCTGCTTTTTTGCCTCTTCTAATAACTGTTTTAACAGCTTTCCGGCAATTCCCTTTTTTCGGTGAGAAGGCAGTACCGCCACATTTGTAATGTCTGCTTCATCAAGCACCATTTTCATACCAACATAGCCGATTACCTCTTCTTCTTTTGCAAGGAAAGAACAATAGCCTTCGGTATGAAACATCTCTTTTAAACCTTCTACAGACCACGGAACAGAAAAACATTCTTTCATCAGAAGTCCTGTCTTTTCACAGTCTGCTTCGGTCATTGGGCAAATTTTCATTCTTCTAACTTCTTTCCCTTTGCTTCAAGCTCCCGTTCTGCCTGTGACTTTCTTAAATAAATCGGCGCATGGTCGCTCGCTGGCTCTGCTTTGCCTTCTTCGTATAACTTCATGGCACGAATGGCAACCGCTCCGGCTCTCTGGCGACTTAAATGTGCCGGTGCGTAAGAATGCTCTACGTTACAAAGTTCCTCAATAATATCTTTATATACTGGAACGCCATCTCCTAAAAAAATAACTGGCTTACCAAGTTTTTGTCCAAGCTCGTTGCACTTTTTAAGAATATCTTCAACCGGGCCTGCCTCCTGTGCGACAAGTTCTTCAAACTCTGTTCCACCTGCAAAATGATAGATTCCAGTATATACCTGCTGTCTTCTCGCATCCATCATCGGACAGATAATGGCATCTGTACCATAAAAGTTGCAGGCGATTCCTTCTAAAGTTGGAACGGAAATGATTGGCTTATTCAGTGCCAGTCCAAGTCCCTTTGCTGTTGCAGAACCAATACGAAGCCCTGTAAAAGAACCTGGTCCTGCCGCCACCGCAATGGCATCCATCTCAGAAAGTTCTGTCTGTGTCATTTTCACAATCTCATCAAGCATCGGTAAAAGTGTCTGTGAATGTGTTTTTTTATAATTTAATGTATACTCTGCAACAAGAGTCTCCCCGTCTAAAATGGCAACAGAGGCCACTAATCCAGAGCTGTCTAATGCAAGAAGTTTCATCTATCTTTGCACCTCCTCAACGGTAATCAGACGATAGTCAAATCCCTTGGATAAGTCTTTGTCGATATGAATTTCTGTATACTGTGCCGGGAGAAGTTCCTCTATCAGGTTCGCCCACTCGATAAAGCAGACGCCTTCTCCCTCGATATATTCTTCAAAACCAATTTCGTACATTTCTTCCGGGTCACTGATGCGGTACACATCAAAGTGATAAAATGGAAGTCTTCCCTCATCGTATACCTGTAAAATAGTAAAGGTCGGACTACTGACTGGTTCTTTGATTCCAAGTCCTGCCGCAAATCCTTTTGTAAATACGGTTTTTCCGACTCCCAAATCACCGTAAAGGCAGTAAACCTGACCTGCTGCTGCCTTTTCTCCGCATTGTTTTCCCAGTGCAAATGTCTCTTCTGCGCTGTTACTTTCTATTTTCATGTTTACCTCTTTTTATCTATCTTGTCCTCACAGAGTTTTCTTTCTCTCATATTTGCAATTGTTCTTTCATCATCTCATAAAACCAATCACAGAAAGCCTTCGAAAGGACATGATTCTTTATTTGTCTTTGACTTTTTTGCTTATCTATTTTATTTGTCTCTTATCTGTTTTTCATTTCTTCAATGAAGTTTAAAATATCTGCCCGCTGTGCTCCCATTGCCTCTGTAGGAATCAGGAAAGCATTATTCTTTCCGGTATAAATAACCGCAACGGATTTATAGAAAATTATCTTTGTTACTTTCTTCCACTCCACATCAATCGCATTTTCTGATAATTCCAGATGTAAGCCCCACTCGTCAAGCATGTAATGGAATGTCTGCTCATAGATTGGATTTAACTTCCTTGCATTCTTGGCACGAAGATATGTCGTAAATGGAATCCAGATCAGAATAAATAAGGAACAGATTAATGGCATAGCAATATTACCCTGTTTTTTAACGATAACGGCAATCGGCCATGCAATTGCTAAAACAGTGACAAGAATCATCAAAGGCTGACGATACGTATGCCCAAAAAGGAAGGTATTCAGTGCCGACTGTGTAATGTCTGCATCAATGCGATAATGCTTCCCCTGTGGCTCCATCATCACTTTTTTTTCTAATTCCTCTGGCTGCTTTTCTTCTTCATTATCGGAAACTGCCGCTGACATATTTATAGAAGTTTCTAAGTCATCTGCACCGGGTGTTCCTGCCTTTTCCGCATCACTGACACTGTGATTTCCAGCCGCTCCGGTAGTTTCTGTTTCTAATTCTTCCTCTCCGGCCCCAGCTGGTCTGTCGAGTTCTGCAAGATTCATCTTGCTTATTTCTTCAAAACTCTTCACGTTTTGTCCCTCCTATTGTGACCACAGCCTTACTTGTTGTGGTCAATCTTCATCGTAAGCTGGATTCTCTTTTTGTTTAAATCCACGCTCATTACCTGCACATCTATAATATCTCCCACACTGACTACTTCAAGCGGATGCTTAATGTAACGATCTGTCATCTGTGAAATGTGTACTAAACCATCCTGATGCACGCCAATATCTACAAAGGCACCGAAATCAATAACATTGCGGACCGTTCCTTTTAAGACCATGCCTTCTTTTAAGTCTTTCATCTCAAGGACATCTGTTCTAAGTACCGGCTTTGGCATTTCACTACGTGGATCTCTTCCTGGCTTTTCTAATTCTTCTATAATATCGTGAAGTGTCATCTCACCAATGCCAAGATTTTCTGCCAATTCTTTTTCATCTTTAATCTGAGAATTAAGAGAGCTAAGACCACCGCCACGGATGCTTTCTGATGTGTAGCCTAAATCATTTAATAACTTTGTCGCTGCCTCGTAGGACTCTGGATGTACGCTTGTATTATCAAGTGGTTCTTCTCCACCAGGGATTCTTAAGAAACCTGCACACTGTAAAAATGCTTTTGGTCCAAGCTTTGGCACTTTTAAGAGTTCTTTTCTGGTGTGGAAACGCCCATTTTCCTCACGGTAAGCAACAATATTTTTCGCAACTGCCTTGCTGATTCCGGCAATGTAAGAAAGCAATGGGGCGGAAGCAGTATTTAAGTCAACACCGACTTTATTTACACAGTCCTCAACAACACCATTTAACGCTTCTTCTAATCGCTTCTGGTTCATATCATGCTGATACTGTCCAACACCAATTGCTTTTGGCTCAATCTTTACAAGCTCTGCCAGCGGGTCCTGCAATCTTCGGGCGATAGAGGCCGCACTTCTTTGTCCTACATCAAATTCCGGGAACTCTTCGGTTGCGAGCTTACTTGCAGAATAAACAGATGCGCCTGCTTCATTTACAATAACGTAAGCAACCTTTTCTGGTATTTCCCTGATCAGTTCTGTGATAACCTGTTCTGATTCACGGCAGGCAGTACCATTTCCCACACTGATTACAGAAACATTGTATTTCTTAATCATATCATGTACCGTTTTCTTGGCCTGTTCTACCTTACACTGTGGTGCAGTTGGGTATACAACAACGGTATCTAACACCTTACCCGTAGGATCTACCACAGCAAGTTTACATCCAGTACGGAATGCAGGGTCCCATCCTAAAACTGTTCTTCCTTCCATTGGCGGCTGCATGAGAAGCTGTGTTAAATTCTTTCCAAAGACAGTAATGGCACCTTCCTGTGCTTTTTCTGTAATTTCACTTCGAATATCTCTTTCGATGGATGGGGCAATGAGTCGATTGTATGCATCAAGTATCGCTTCTTCCATGAGTGCTTTTGTATTTAGATTATCCTTCACCATTGTTTTATTTAATGCATTGACAATCTGCACATCTGGTGCCTCTACCTTAACAGTAAGGAACTTTTCTTTTTCTCCACGGTTAATCGCAAGAACCCGATATCCCGTAACTTTAGAAAGTGGCTCTCTGAAATCGTAATACATTTCGTATACAGATTCTGCTTTCTCATCTTTTGCTTTTACAACAAGACTTCCCTGTTTCATCGTACAGTTACGGATGCTTTTACGATAATCTGCCATATCTGCAATCATTTCCGCAATGATATCCTTGGCTCCGGCAATCGCTTCTTTTGCGTTTGCCACACCTTTTTCTGCGTTCACAAAGGCTGCTGCTTCTTCTTCCATGCTTTTTGTTGTCTTCTGTAAAAGAAGAATATTAGCCAATGGCTCTAAGCCCTTTTCCTTCGCTTTTGTCGCTCTTGTCTGCTTTTTCGGGCGATATGGGCGGTATAAGTCATCTACTGCTACCAGAGTTTCTGCTGAGAGAATCTTTTTCTTTAAATCTTCTGTCATCTTACCCTGATCTGTAATCGCATTGATTACCTGCTCTTTTTTCTCCTCTAAGTTGCGAAGATAGAGAAGGCGTTCATGTAAATTACGGAGTGTCTCGTCATTAAGAGCTCCTGTCATTTCTTTACGGTATCTGGCAATAAACGGAATCGTATTGCCCTCGTCAATAAGCTGTACTGCTGCTTTCGCCTGTTCTTCTTTAATCGCAAGTTCCTGCGCCAGTTTTTTTATAATATCCATTATTCTGTCTGCTCCTTATGTCTGTAATTTTCATTTTAAGCCTTCTTTGGGGTTGTGATCCAGCGAAGGTATGCATTCATAAATGCATCCAGGTTGCCGTCCATCACGCTCTGCACATTACCGGTCTCTTCTCCGGTTCTGTGGCCTTTTGCCATAGTATATGGCTGCATAACGTAGGAACGTATCTGGTTACCCCAGCCATTATCGGACACTTCACCACGGATATCTGATAATTTTTCCCGGTTTTCCTGCTCCTTAATCAGATACAGCTTTGCCTTTAACATCTGCATCGCCTTATCCTTGTTCTTGTGCTGGGAACGCTCATTCTGGCACTGTACGACAACACCAGTAGGAATATGGGTAATACGGATAGCCGAATCCGTCTTGTTAATGTGCTGTCCACCTGCTCCACTGGCACGGTAGGTATCAATACGGATATCTTCATCAGCAATCTCTACTGATAAATCTTCTTCAATATCCGGCATAACATCACAGGATGCAAAAGAAGTCTGTCTCTTTCCTGCTGCATTAAATGGGGAAATTCTCACAAGACGGTGTACTCCTCTCTCAGACTTTAAGTATCCGTAAGCATTCTCCCCATTTACTTCAAATGTAATGGATTTGATTCCTGCCTCATCTCCATCGAGATAATCAAGAACTTCTGTCTTAAAGCCGTGACTATCCGCCCATTTGCTATACATTCGGTAAAGCATTCCTGCCCAGTCACAGGATTCCGTTCCTCCTGCACCTGCATGAAGGGTAACAATCGCATTATTTTTATCATACTCACCAGATAAAAGTGTCTGAATCTTTAAATTATCAAATTCTATCTCAAATTCTCCAAGTAATTCTTCAATATCTGGAATCACACTGGCATCATTTTCTTCATTACCAAGTTCAATCATGGTAGAAACATCATCCAGCGTTAATTCTAATGCATGATAGGCAGAAACGGTATCTTTGAGATTTTTAACTTTTCTGGTAACTTCCTGTGCCTTGTCCGGGTCATTCCAGAAGCCTTCTTCCCGCATCTCACTTTCCAATTCTTTAATCTGCTCATGCTTATGAGAAAGTGCCAGAGAAACGCCAAGCTCTTTCATCGGCTCTTTATATTGATTTACCGTAAATTTGTATTGTTCTAATTCAACCAATTATAAAACCCTCTCTATTATATAAAATGTAGACAAAATATAAAAACCTGCAATCATTCAGTATAACTTCTCAAGGACGTTTATTCATCCTGAAATCCTTTAGAACGATTACCTGTAGTTATCTGTATATTTGAATAGTTCCATGTATATGATAAAGAAAGGCACAGTGCCTATTCCTTCGCAGGTGCATTCTCTGCATCTGCTGCAAAATATTCACTGTGCAAAACTTTTCCTGCGCGGAGCGCGTTTTAAAAATGTCTTTCCAAGCACACACTAATTTGCAAATCTTCCGCAGCAGTTTTTATATTTCTTTCCGCTGCCGCATGGACATGGTGCATTACGTCCGATTTTTGCTTCTTTTCTGCGGTAAGGTCCTCTTTCCACAAGCTCATCCTTGTTTGTACCTGTTGCTTTTGCAACCTGTTTTCTCTCAACCTTCTGCTCAATCTGAACGTGCATTAATGCACCAACAGTATCGTGACGAATGTTCTTTGTCATCTCCTCAAACATATCGTATCCGAGGAATTTATACTGAACAACTGGGTCTTTCTGTGCGTAGGACTGAAGTCCGATACTCTCACGGAGCTGATCCATATCATCAATGTGGTTCATCCACTTACTGTCAATAACTTTAAGAAGGATAACCCTCTCTACCTCACGGATACCATCGTTAAAGATTGCTGCATCTTCTTCACCAAGTTCTACACCTTCCTCTGGCACATTAACTTTGGCAAATTCGTTGAAGTCTTTTTCTTTCTTATGGTAAACCTTCATTGCTTCATCCTGCAGACGAGAGATCAGAGCTTCTTTGTCGTTCTTCTCTTTTTCTTCATCTGTAAGAGTGATTGGCTCTAATGGAATCTTTCTTCTTAAAGACTCGTTCAGTTCTACAAGATTTAACTCTTTTAATGGCTGCTCGCCTGCGACCATGTTCACATCGTCAGCAACAACGTCTTTAATCATCTTGTAAACAACATCACGCATGCTCTCACCATTCAATACACGGCGTCTTTCTGCGTAAATAACCTCTCTCTGATCATTGTTCACCTGGTCATAATCGAGAAGATTACGACGGATACCGAAGTTGTTGTTCTCAATCTTCTTCTGTGCCTTTTCAATCTGTTTTGTGATTGTCTTATGCTGAATCTCTTCACCTTCCGGAATCTTTAATGCCTTATAGACACCCATCATTCTCTCAGAACCGAACAGACGCATTAAATCATCTTCAAGAGATAAGTAGAACTTAGATTCACCTGGGTCACCCTGACGACCGGCACGACCACGTAACTGGTTATCAATTCGTCTACTCTCATGTCTTTCTGTACCGATAATCTTTAAACCGCCAAGTTCTGCAACACCATCTTCAAGCTTGATGTCGGTACCACGGCCAGCCATGTTTGTTGCGATTGTAACAGCTCCTCTTTCACCGGCATGGGAAACAATCTCCGCCTCTAATTCATGGAACTTCGCATTCAGTACATTATGCTTGATTCCCCTCTTGCTTAAGAGTTCGCTTACTTCTTCAGATGTATCGATATTAATGGTACCAACCAAGACTGGCTGCCCCTTCTTGTGGGATTCTACAATATCATTGATAACAGCATTTAACTTTTCTTTCTTTGTCATGTAGATGGCATCTTCATGATCCACACGAATCATTGGCTTATTTGTAGGAATCTCAACTACGTCCATTCCATAAATATCCATGAACTCCTTGTCCTCTGTCATGGCTGTACCAGTCATACCGGCTTTCTTCTTATACTTATTAAAGAAGTTCTGGAATGTGATCGTAGCAAGTGTCTTAGACTCTCTGTTAACCTTTACATGTTCCTTTGCCTCGATTGCCTGATGTAAACCATCAGAATAACGACGGCCTGGCATGATACGTCCGGTAAACTCATCAACGATAAGCACTTCGTTATCTTTTACTACGTAATCTCTGTCACGGAACATAAGATTATGTGCACGAAGAGCAAGGATAATGTTATGCTGAATCTCTAAGTTCTCTGCATCTGCAAGGTTCTTAATGTGGAAGAACTGTTCTACTTTCTTCACACCTTCTGTCGTAAGCATAACCTGCTTATCTTTTTCGTTAACGAGGAAGTCTCCATCTTCTTCGATATCAATACCCATGATGGCATCAATCTTAGAAAGTTCACCATCAGAAGTACCACGCTGCATCTGTCTTGCAAGTACGTCACATGCTTTGTAAAGGTCTGTGGACTTACCACTCTGACCGGAAATGATAAGCGGGGTTCTTGCCTCATCAATCAATACGGAATCGACCTCATCGACAATGGCATAATTCAGTTCTCTCTGTACAAGATCTTTCTTGTAAATAACCATGTTGTCACGAAGATAATCGAAACCTAATTCATTATTAGTAATATAAGTAATATCACAGTTATAAGCTGCCTGGCGTTCTGCATTATCATAGCTATTTAAGATAACACCAACACTTAAACCTAAGAACTGGTGAACCTGTCCCATCCAGTTTGCATCACGCTTTGCTAAGTAATCGTTAACTGTAACGATGTGAACGCCCTTTCCTTCAAGAGCATTCAAGTATGCTGGAAGTGTAGAAACTAATGTCTTACCTTCACCAGTCTTCATCTCAGCGATACGTCCCTGGTGCAGAATAATACCACCCATAAGCTGTACACGATAGTGTTTCAGGTGGATGGTACGGTCTGCTGCCTCTCTTACTACAGCAAACGCTTCTACTAAAAGGTCATCGAGTGTTTCGCCTGCTGCCAGACGGTCTTTAAATTCCTGTGTCTTTGCACGAAGCTCTTCATCGCTTAATGCCTGCATCTTCTCGTCAAGAGCTTCGATGGCATCTACATACTTTTCGATTCTCTTGATCTCTTTTTCACTTTTATTTCCAAAAAGTTTATCAACTAAACCCATATTTACCTCCTATATGGTATGATTATCTTAATAGATACTGTACGCTCATTTTAAACATACAGCTTACATTGTAACATTGATAGAAGCTCTTTTCAAGCTTTAATCCCCTTAATATACATTAATATACAGAATAATATACAGAAAAAGGAAAGGCAGATAGAAAATATCTGCCTTCTTCCTTCGTTAATAATTCCATGTATTTCTTCAATAGTATCTCATATCCAGAATCTAAAAAATACATTCCCTTATCCTGTCGAATCTTAATAATGGAACTGTCTTGCGACATACCCGGCAATTAAGCACCAGGAATTTCCGCTTAATTTTCTAAAATTCTGGTTCAATCAGACCATATGTTTTGTCTTTCCTCTTATAAACAACATTCACTTCGAAAGTCTCTGCATTACGGAATACGAAGAAATTATGTCCTAACAGTTCCATCTGTACGCAGGCTTCTTCAACATCCATTGGCTTGCAAATTTTTTACTCTTTGTGATAGTTACTGTCTCATGATTGTCCACATCTTCTTCCATGAACTCATCATTAAACTTTAACTCTCCCTTTCCGTACTTGGAAATCTTTGTTTTATACTTACGAATCATGCGTTCGAGTAAATCAACTGCCATATCAATAGAAACATACATATCTGTGCTGTTAGGTTCTACTCTTAAAATAGTTCCCTTCATAGGAATCGTAGCTTCTACGATCTGGTTATCTTTCTGCACGCTTAATGTGACCTGAACTTCTGTCTCTGGTGTGAAGAACTTCTCCAGCTTACTGAACTTATCGTGTACAGCCTGCTTTAATCCTTCTGTTACCTCCAGATTTTTGCCGTAAATAATGTAACGCATACGATCACACTCCTTTTTCTTATATTACAATTATTATACCAACAATTCTGCATTCTGGCAATGTATTATTTAAAAAAATCGCACAAAACAGATGTTTTATATTGACGATGTTTTTCCATTCTTTCCCTTTGTTTTTCCACTGTGGATAATGTGGATAACTTAGTGGATAAGTCTGTTTATCGACATTTTTCAGTTTTTTCTCCCGTGGATAACTGTATTTTCTTATCCACCTGTATTTTTCACCCTTCTATTGTTTGTAAATTTATGTATATTTCATTGGCTATTCTGCACAATTTCCGGCCATATTCTGCTCTTCCCTCTGTTTCTCCCTATTTTCTGAAAATATTTTTTATTATCCGATAACTTCGTGCTTATTCTCACTTTTTATGCTTCTTTTACTTTTCTTTTTGCAGTTCCTTTTCTCTGCTTTTGGAGAAATAATATATAAAATCATGCCGTTCTAAACTTTTGCAATAACTTTCTATTTTTTCTCTATCTTTTGAATAATAGACAGAATCATACCTGCCTGAAGCTTCAGAATAACCCTCCCTTTTCCCCTATTTTTTTCGAAACAACAGACAAAATACTCCTGCAAATATGCCAAAATCACTGAGATTAAATACCAGCTCACTAATCTTTTTTACTGGAAATTTAGGAAAACGTACATAGTCCGTTACCGAACCCTTTTTCATTCTGTCTATAAAATTACTGATACCTCCTCCAAGAAGTAACGCATAGCCGATTCCTGTCATTGTAGTCTTTCCTTTTTGTCGTTCCTTTCCTAACGCTAACGCACAAAAGCAGAGCATGGCGACAGATATTATTTTTAATATTTTCGGATGTTTCGCCATGATGCCACTTGCCGCCCCCTTATTCTCTAACAATTCAATCGTTGGAAATAAATACTCTCTCCAATTCCCTTCTCCAATATTTTTCCAATCATTTTTCTCTTTATTATTTCTCTTCTGTTTCAATTCTGCTTTATTTTGTTCTTTCTTTCTAAACAAATTTTCCTTTACCTTTTGCTTTCCTGCTTCCTTTCTTACTCCAAATCCATTACCTTTTGTCCGTACTTCCCGATGTTTTCCCTGAAATGAACTTTTAAAATATTCTTTTAATATCTTATCTGCCACAATTATTGATGCTATGATCATGAAATATATCACTTTGGTTCCTCCTTTGCATATGTTAAATTATACCTCGCGAAAAAAGGAATGAACAGCTTTGCCACAAACAAAACCTTTTCTGTCCGTCCGCAGTCTTTCACACACTTACCATACAAATAGTGGTGAAACACCGGCATTAAGAGACATTCATTTTGACCTTTTCCCTGGTGAATTTGCAGCAATTGTAGGCCCATCCGGCTGTGGAAAATCTACACTTTTAGAGCTGATTGCCGGACTGATTCCCATTGAAACCGGCAGTCTCCTCTATCCAGCCTGTAATAAAACACCCGCTATCGGCTA
>OGUO01001023.1_pt1 | contig 19435 bp, 13 predicted proteins | sample 1553641 | NCBI WGS metagenome assembly OGUO01 (sample SAMEA2579980, study PRJEB22360) | human gut metagenome | biome: human gut; feature: human-associated habitat; material: faeces | place: Denmark | collected 2008/2010 | reverse complement strand
TGAGCCGGGAGTACCGGATCAAGCAATTGACCAGGGAGAAGAAGCTGGAGTTGATGAGGTTTTGAATTTTGATAAACATTTTGATATTTCAAAAGGCTTCAAATGTGTGGAGCATTATGCAGCGGAACTGAAAGATAAGGATATGTATGTTCTGCTGAATCTTATTGGTATCTCAGCATAACAACTGAATCAAAGGTATCTCCATTGTCGATCCACTGACAGCTACCATCATTTTTTGCACAGATATCTTCAATTATGGACAGACCGAATCCATGGTTGGGGATATCTTTTTTTGATGTTTTGTGGTTGAATGGTTGTGCCGGATCTTTGCTGTTTTTCATGTGGACAGTAAGAAAACCGGCGGACATTTTTGATGTTACAGAGATAAACGGTGCTTCAGAACCGGAAGCGTTGCAGCTTTCTATTCCATTATCCAGCAGGTTGAAAAATATACTGTTCAGTTCCGAAGATGGAATGCTGGATTTCTCAGGAAGAAGGACTTCGTAGGTAACTTTGATATTTTTCTGCATGGCAAGAAGCACCTTCATCTGGTTATATTCTGCCGTTTTATCAAATTTTTCAAATCTTTCTTTTAAAGATTCCTCAATCTTATGACCAAAGTCATAAACCTCTGAAGAAATCCCAAGCTGTGCATACATTTCTTTCATAATTTGTTTCGTCCTCATTTCTGTTTGCATTATTATCTTTATTTTATCTCTGAATTTCACTTATTCTGTATCAGTGATTTTTAAGAAAAATTCGGTTATAAAATTCCTCTGTTCCTGCATACCTTCAGCATTTCATCAAGGATTCTGTCTTCATTATAGTCAAATTCATCCTTATTCATCCAGGTGGTATCCTTCTCCCTGCGGAACCAGGTCAGCTGGCGTTTTGCAAAATGTCTGGTATCTCTTTTCAGGATCCTGACCGCTTCCTCTAACGGATACTCGCCATCCAGATATGCAAGGATTTCTTTATATCCAAGTCCCTGCATGGAAACCATCCCCCTGTGGTATCCCATATCTTTTAACTTCTGCACTTCCTCAAGGAGTCCCTCTTTTAACATCTCATCAATACGGTCATCAATCCGTTTATAAAGAAGTTCCCTTGGTACATTCAGCACAAAATATGCCAGATTATAAGGGGTTTCGTGTTCCTTCTGCTCCTGATTATGTGCGGAGATCGGCGACTGGTTCTGATGATAAAACTCCAGTGCCCTGATCACACGTTTTACATTATTGGCGTGGATTTCCCCGGCACTGACAGGATCAACATCCAAAAGCATCTGATGCAGATATTCATTTCCCTTTTCTGCAGCAAGCTGTTCCAGCTCCTGACGGTATCCGTCTTCCTGCTCTGCCTGAGTAAAATCAATATCCTTTGTAATAGCCTGTATATAAAATCCGGTTCCTCCTACCAGAACAGGAATTTTCCCCTTGGCATAAATTTCTTCCATGGCAGCTTTTGCCATCTGCTGGAATTTCACGATATGAAATTCTTCCTGAGGCAGCAGTTCATCTACCAGATAATGCTTTACTCCCTGCATCTCCTCCGGCCGGATCTTAGCTGATCCAATATCCATATATTTGTAGACCTGCATGGAATCAGCAGAAATGATCTCTCCGTTTACTGCTTTCGCAAGAGCAATGGATAGATGGGTTTTTCCTGCTGCCGTCGGTCCTGTAAGAACGATCAGTGGCTTTTTCATAATAGCTCCTTATATATAAACTATACAATACGTTTAAACTTCTTTTCCAGTTCTGTTTTAGTCATGGAAATAATCGTCGGTCTTCCATGAGGACAGTGATAGGGATTCTCCAGTGTAAGCAGTTCATCGATCAATGCATTTGCCTCCCGGTCGGACATCTGATGATTTCCCTTTACCGCAGCCTTACATGCCATGGTGGCCAGTCTGGAAGCAAAGATTCCAAGTGGATCCTTATCCTTCTCAGAAGCAAGATTGTCAAGCATTTCCAGAAAAAGTTCTTCCTCCGTAAGACCGTACAGATTGGCCGGGACTGCATTGATACAGTATTCCTTACCGCCAAATGGTTCAATCTCAAATCCAAAATCCTCGAAATATTTACGGTTAGCCTTAAGAAGAGCTTCTTCCTGAAGATTCAGGGATACGATCAGCGGCGGGCTGAGGTACTGGGATTCTACTGTCTGCTCACGAAACCTTTTTACGAAACGTTCATAATAAACCTTTTCATGTGCCGCATGCTGGTCGATAATAAAAAATTTATCCTCAAACTGAACAAGCCAGTAAGTATCAAAAATCTGTCCGATCAGCTGATGACGGCTTCGGGATTCAGGAGCAAGAAGTTTCTCCTCAAATAATTCCAGCTGCTGTGGTCTGATTTCTTCTGATATTACATTTTTGTTTTGTTCTATCTGTTTTCTGTTTCCTTCTGAATCCACAGCAGTCTTCAGATATTCTGCAGTTCTCTGTTCTGCAATTTCCTGCTTTGTCTCTGAAAATACCGGTTGTTCTTCATTCTTTTTCTCGCTTAGTGTTCCCTCAAAAAGCTGTTCCTCTGCCTTGGTAAGAGGATCCCTGGTCTGATAGATCTGCTGTTCACGCACTGCCTGTTCTGCCATTGTAACAGTTCCTCGTGGTAGTGCGGTATGCTCAGAAACCCTGGAAGCTGTATTTACAGTCTGTGGACGATACTCCGGAATTTCAGCCCGACGTCTGGTTTCAAATGGCTCCGGTACATCTCCCGGTTTTACCACAGGCTGCTGTTTTTTTATCGGTTCTTCTTTTCCAAAAGGCACTGTCTGGATCATTTCTCTTGTGGTAAGAGCCTTGTGGACTGTCTCGTAAACTGCATCATAAACTTCTGTTCCTCTTGCAAACCGCACTTCCATCTTGCTTGGATGCACATTTACATCCAGATCATTTCCCTCCATCTGAATATGAAGAGAAACAAAAGGAAACTTATGCTGCATGAGAAAACCCTTATAGGCGTCCTCTATCCCCTTTGCAATGATCTGGTTCTTTACAAAACGTCCGTTAATATAATAATTCTCAAAGGTACGGTTACCTCTGGAAATCTCCGGTTTTCCCACAAAACCCTCAATCTTCATGAAATCATTCTCGTAGGATACCTCAAGAAGTGCTTTGGTGATATCTCTTCCATATATATTATAGATCACATCTTTCACATTGTAATTTCCGGAAGTATGAAGCTTCACCTGTTTATTCTGGATGTATTTAAAAGAAATCTCAGGATGGGACAATGCCAGCTGCTCCATCAAAGTGCTGACATAATTTCCCTCCGTAGTATCTGATTTCAGGAACTTGCTTCTGGCAGGTGTATTGTAAAAAAGATTTCTCACCAGGAAAGTAGTTCCTTCCGGTGCTCCCATATCCTCTAAAGACTCCTGTACACCACCGTTGATCACATAACGGACGCCGCTTAATGCAGATGGGGTTTTTGTGATCAGTTCCACCTGTGCAACAGCAGCAATACTGGACAAAGCCTCACCGCGAAATCCAAGAGACGCAATGTGTTCCAGATCCTCAACCTTCTCAATCTTACTGGTGGCATGACGCAAAAATGCCAGGGGTACCTGATCTCTTTCCATACCCCCGCCATTATCTGTGATACGTATCATCTTTTTGCCGCCGTCTGTGATCTCCACTGTTACAGCAGTTGCTCCTGCATCAATTGCATTTTCCACAAGCTCCTTCACAATGGAGGACGGACGTTCCACTACCTCACCGGCAGCAATCTTATCTATGGTCTGCTGGTCTAATACTGCAATTTTTCTCAACTTTTATCACCATCTGTTCTTAATCTTGTTCTGCAGGTTATAAAGTGTATTCATTGCCTCGATAGGAGTCATATTCCCCATATCAAGACCTTTTATCTCATCAATGATATCGTTATCCTTAACTGTATCGAACAGAGACATCTGTGCCATATCCATCTGGTCGTATACAGGCTTTTTCTTTTTCGCAGATGTCAGGTCTTTTACTGCTGCCGTAATATCCGCATCACTCAGTTCCTCCACCAGTTCCTTTGCTCTCTGAATCACAGAATCCGGAACACCGGCAAGCTTGGCAACCTGGATACCATAACTTTTGTCTGCGCCGCCCTGAACGATCTTACGCAGAAATACAATATCGTCCCCTTTTTCCTTGACAGCAATACAGTAGTTATTAACTCCCGGAATTTTACCCTCCAGTTCAGTAAGCTCATGATAATGGGTGGCAAATAATGTCTTTGCGCCACAAAGCTTCGTATTGCTGATATGCTCGATCACAGCCCAGGCAATGGCAAGTCCGTCAAAGGTACTGGTGCCACGTCCAATCTCATCCAGGATCAGAAGGCTCCTTGCAGTTGCATTCCTCAGAATATTTGCAACCTCTGTCATCTCTACCATAAAGGTACTCTGACCACTTGCCAGATCATCCGACGCACCTACACGGGTAAAAATCCTGTCAACAATTCCGATGTTTGCTTTTTCAGCAGGGACAAAACTTCCGATCTGTGCCATCAGTACGATCAGGGCAGTCTGTCTCATGTAGGTAGACTTACCTGCCATGTTCGGACCTGTGATAATGGATACCCTTTTCTTATGGTTATCCAGATATGTATCATTCGCAATAAACATATCGTTCTCTATCATCTGTTCCACAACAGGATGACGGCCGTTTTTAATATCTATCACACCTGTTGTATTTGTCTTCGGACGTACAAAATGATTTCTTTCCGCAACCAGGGCAAGAGAAGCAAACACATCCAGTGCAGCCACTGCCTTGGCAGTCTTCTGGATCCGCATAACTTCTTTCCCGACTGTATCTCTCACATCACAGAACAGTTCATATTCCAGAGCATACAGCTTATCCTCTGCCCCAAGGATCAGGTCTTCCAGTTCTTTTAACTCCTGGGTAATGTATCGCTCTGCATTGGTAAGCGTCTGTTTACGGATATAATTATCCGGCACCAGATCTTTAAAAGTATTGGTGATCTCCAGTGAATAACCAAATACGCGATTATATTTGATCTTCATTGTTTTGATGCCTGTACGCTCCCGCTCTTTGGCCTCCAGTTCTGAAAGCCATTTCTTACCATCTGTCCTGGAACGGCGGAATTTATCTACATCTTCATTATAGCCCTCTTTAATAATGCCTCCATCCTTCTGTGCAAGAGGCGGATCTTCCACGATGGCACGCTTGATCAGATCTGTCACATCCTCCAGTGAATCCATATCCTCATAGATTTTCTGAAGCAGAGGTGTTTTAAATTCTTTTAAAACCTGTTTTATATAAGGAAGCATTTCCAGCGAAGAAGCAAATGCGATCAGATCTCTTGGATTCGCAGATTTATAGCTGATACGGCTGATCAGTCGTTCCAGGTCATAAACAGGTCCCAGATATTCCCTGATCTCATCCCGGAGCATTCCGTTTTTATTTAACTCTTCCAGTGCTTCCAGACGTTGTTCGATTTCATCTCTGTCGATCAGTGGCTGTTCCACATAACTGCGGAGAGTTCTGGCTCCCATTGCTGTTTTTGTCTTATCCAGTACCCAGAGAAGAGAACCTCTTTTCTGTTTCTCTCTCAGGGTTTCCACAAGTTCCAGATTTCTGCGGCTGGAACTGTCGATAAGCATATATTTTTCTGCTGCATAAGGACGGATCGTTGCCATATGGGACAATGCTGTTTTCTGGGTTTCCTTCAGATAAAGGAAAAGAGCTCCTGCTGCAATGATCCCGCAATCATAATCTCCGATACCCAGTCCTTCCAGAGAACCCACATGGAAATGTTCCTTTAATGTACGGCGGCATAATTCGTCATCGAAATACCAGGAATCCAGGGAAAAAACACAGATTCCCAGACGGTTCTGCAAATCATCCGTATCTATATTGGACATATAAAAAGAATCATTACAGATGATCTCCGCAGGTACAAATTTATTGATCTCATCCAGGAGTTTCTGAGGTTTATCCACCTCAGTAAGGAAACAGTCACCTGTAGTGATATCTGCGATAGCACATCCGAAATGTTCTTCCATGGACACAATAGACATCAGGTAATTATTCTTCGTCTCATCCAGAGAGGCCGCATCCAGTGTGGTTCCGGGAGTTACGATCCTTACAACCTCACGTTTTACCAGTCCTTTGGCCTTTTTGGGATCCTCTACCTGCTCACAGATCGCTACCTTATGTCCCCGCTCGATCAGACGGTTGATGTAAGTTTCCGCAGCATGATAAGGGACACCACACATGGGTGCCCTCTCCTCTAATCCACAGTCCTTTCCTGTAAGGGTGATCTCCAGCTCTTTGGTGACAAGCAACGCATCATCAAAAAACATCTCGTAGAAATCTCCAAGACGGTAAAATAGAATGCAGTCTTTATATTGTTCCTTTGTCTTGCAGTATTCCTGCATCATCGGTGATAATTTCCCTGTGTTAACTGGAAACCCTGTATTTACGCGGCTTGTAGATGCTTTATGTTCCTCTTTGACCCACTTTTGACCCATTTTTTTTTCTTCTTCAGTGTTTCTTGTTTTTTCCAAATATTTAAACCTCTTCCTAAAATCTCATTTCATCAGCAAAATCAGCTTTCTTTTCCATACTTTTCATCATACCGTTTGTATTCATCTTTTACATACCCCTGTTCAAGATGCGTATAATACTCTGTCATTTTCTGAGTAGAATGACCGCTGATTTTACCTACCGTAGCCGGTTTCATTCCAGATTGTACACATCTTGTTACAAAAGTATGACGAAAGCTATGTGGAGTTACATCTAACATTTCTGCTTCTCGACCTTCTTTTTCAGCCTCTAATGCTTCTTGCTTATTTACAATATTTTTGATTCGCTCACATTCATCTTCAGCATTGCCAGGAAGATAACTCATTCCTGTTGATGTTGTAAATATCAGTCCAGGATATTTTTTTAGAAGATCATTTCCAGTTCCCCATTTCTTGCCTAACACTTTTTTGTCCTGATTCTGTTTTTCTTTCCAGCTTAAAAAAGCTTCAATTGCAATATCTGGCAGCGGAATTATTCTGACACTTTTCTTTTTTTTCGGTGATGTAATCTGTGTAACATAATACGGCTCAGCAAGTTTCTTTCCCTGCTTGTCATAATACAATTTGACTCTGTTTAGCGTTTTGTATACACGAAGATATTTTTCATCGAAATTGACATCTCTCCATTGTAAGGCAAGTACTTCGCCTATACGCATTCCCGTATGCATCAAAATCAAGAAAAGTTCCTCATAACGGTCTCCTTTAATGGTTTCCAAAAAGCGATGGCTTTCGTCTGTACTAAGACAATTCTCTTTTACATCCAAAGCTTCTTCTGTAGGTTCTGCCAACACTTCTCCCGGTGTCTCAACGGAAAGCTTAACTTCTGCTGTAGGATCCGATGGAATCATTTTACTGGCTGCTGCCCTCTCAAACATTTGATGCACGACACTTAATGATTGCTTGATTGATGTAGGAGCGTATCCTTCATCCTCCAATTTTTTAATCATGTCAAGAATATGTTCCGGTTTGATATCTACCAGTTTCATGTAACCGATGTATTCTTCTGTTCTTCTAAAACCATCTTCATAATTTCTTATCGTGGTTGCTTTAAGATTCCGAACCTTATAAAGTTCCATCCATTTCTCATACCATTTTGAAACGGACATACTCGAATCAAAGCCTGGAACACCTGGGAGAACCTCCGCTAAATACATGCTTCTTTGCTTTCTCACTTGCTGAAGATTTGTTCCATAGATAGAAAAAGGCGGTTTGCCAGAACCCTTAATTGTGATTCTGGCTTCATACCGCCCATCTTTTCTTTGTCGGATTCCCTTACCTATTTCTTTTCCTTTTAGATTTTTTCCCATAACATTACCATCCTTTTTCTAATAACAATAGATGATCATGCATGGCACTGGACTTAATTTTAACACAACCCCAAAAACCTTTCAAGACTGCCGATCTATCCATTTCTGAAATTTTTTCTTATCAATCAGGGTTCTTCGCCCAATTCGTACCATGAAGGTATTATTGTTCATAAGTGTTCGCATTGTTTTCTCAGGCTTCCTGTAAGCTGCATCCGCTCCGACGACTTTTGCTTACTACACTATTTTTACTTATCTTTAATTTTTCGCAGCATTCCTTAAGCGATGGATAAAGGGTTCCATGATAATCAAATTCAGGATTATCCAGCATCTTTTTTCTTTTTCTTGTCATAAAATGCTCAAATGATTCTTCTATGGAACAATTTTTATCTCTGGCTCTCTGCCTTACACACGCATCCTCAATGCCATATTTTTTGCAGCATGCTCGGAGACTGGGGTATTCCATCCCCTTAAATGTAAACTTCTGTATCCTTTCTTCTATTATCTCTTTGTTTGCAATAAAATGTTCCAACGATTCATCTGTGCTGCACCCTAATCTATACTTTCTTGAAGATACGCTGTTTGCATTCACACCATAAACCTCACAGCATTCTTCCAACGTTTCATAGATTTTATTTCGGAATACAAATTCATTTTTCTTTGTCACTATTTTTTTCTTTATGAAATGATCCAGGGCCTCTTCTATACTACATCCAGTCGAGGAAGCCCGGTTACGGACACTGGCGGCACGAACATCATACTTTCTGCAGCATTCAGCAACACTTTGATATTCTTTTCCCTTATATACAAATATCTTTTTTAGTTCATCCGCATTGCTTTTTTCTATAAAATGTTTTACAGCCTCTTCCCAGGTGCAATGAATCCGCCATGCTCTGGTCCGTACACTGGTTTCATTAATTCCGTATATCTCACAACACTGTCCAAGGGAAACATATTTTTCCCCTTCATAAAAGAATGGTTCTTTTGCGCGGTGCCTTTTTTTTGATATTACCTTGTTTCCAGAATTCTCATCATTTCCGGTGGATTCCTGTGGCACGCAACCTTCCATATGAGAAACATTTTTTTCCAACGTCTCTGGCAAGGAGCTTTTGGTTCTATAGGCAGCACTTCTTACAATTTTGGGGTTCAGGCCATACGCGAGACAACATTCCGTGAAACTATTGTATTCTTTTCCCCGGAATGCAAAGATTCTTTGCTTTTTAGATTTAATGTAATGTGTAATCGCACGTGTAGAAGAAACTCCATTCTTTTCCATATACAAACGTACGGATATAGGATTTATTCCCAATTCTTCACAGCATTGAGGAAGTGATGGATACTTCACTCCATGATATGTGATTTCATGTGCCTTTTTCCATTCTATTGCCCGTTCAATTGCTTCCTGTGGTGTGCACTTTCGATTCCACATATCTGTTTTAACGGAAGCTTCGTTTATATCATAAAATTCACAACAAGTCTTAATGCTGGCCCATTTTCGATTTCGGAATATGATCTCTTTACTTTTTTTCAATTCAATAAAATGTGTAATCGCTTCTTCAGTTCTACATTTATATTGATTCTGATACGCCATTACACTACGGTAACATATTCCATAAAAATTACAGCATTTATGCTTACTTTCAAAAGTTCTGCCATTGTACACAAATTTGAATTTCTCCATGTAATTTGATCTGATTTTACGTGGCATAAAAACTTCTTTCCTCCTTTTATCGTGATTGGATCTGATACATGTTAAAACATTTTGCCAAACAAAAAAAGACACTCCAAGAGTCCATTTTACTCTTTTTGTGTCTTTATCGGTTGATCCGCAGACGCGGTATAAAGTATAAAATTCTGACCTCGTATCAGAATAAAATTTTGTGCAATCTGTTTTGCAAAATGTTTAATTTTATCGTATCATTCCAGATTCTTAATGTCAATTTCATGAATGTCTTTAGATAGTTTCAACAGAGTAGTATTTTACTCGCATCTCTGGAAACATATACATTAGCTGTTGCATAATGTAAATGCCCCTCCGGTCTTTTCACCGGAAAAGGGCACTTACAGAAGGCTTTTTGTATTCATGTCATACAAAAAATCACATAAATCAAGATTGGAAATGAAACAAACATAAGCCCAAAATCAACAAAGATCAATACCAGCCAAAGCAACTTTAATTTTTCCTCCAAAGCTCATCCTCCGTTTCGAGTATATTTAAGGAATTACATAAAATCCCTTATACTTAAATAAAAGAGAATTTCAGAGCTGTTTCCGTAAATATCCCAGAATTTTCACAGGAATTTCATTTTTACTTTTGAAGTTACTTTTGTGATATATCAATCTGCTATTATGCGGCCTGTTCTTCCACTTCCAGTCTCTCTGCCTCCATTAAATCTTCCTCCAGAATTTCAGCAAGCAATTTGTTGCAATACCCAACACCGTTTACACGAACGCCTTTGCTGCGGAGCTCGTCAATCTCTTTTTTCCTGAGACTCTGACTTTTTACAGCCAGTTTATAATCTTCTTTTGCCAGTTTCTTTTTTAATTGTTTCTGCCATTTTACAAGAAAATCCCTTGCAAGTTCGATATCTTCATTCTGCTGGTTATAAAAAGTACGTGTCTGCCTTATGGTCCCATCCGGTTCCACTTCAAGCGTATAGTACGCCTCCGTTGGTTGTTCTGTCTTTCTCAAAAACAGGATATAGGATTCCTGCTGGCTCATTCGTTCATAATAGGTTTCTGTATTATTTACGCAGTGATGCATTAGTTTTGCTTCATACAAAATGTCATCCACTTTTTCCGGTACAACGATCTGATACTCTTTGTCCGCATATTCATATTTTTTCAAATCCCTGCATATACGATTCAGACCCGGATACTTTTTTTCCAGCTCTCCGGCTCTTAAAATCAAATCTTTTGCTTCTATCTCTTTTATCATTTCATTATGTCTCTGCATGAGCTTTCGTGCACGGTAGATAACAGAATCCTGCACATTCACTCCGACCCGAATTGCCATATTGAGATAATCCTTCCATGTTTTGATTAGGTTTTTCACGGATTCCCCACTTTCTGCTGCCTGCTTTTCCAGATAATTTTTAATCTGTAAAGGAGCCATACGATCCATAATGAACATAAGATCCGCTGGTTTAAGTTTTTCCAGGCACATCCATGAAATCACATCGTCACAGATCAACTTGTTTTGGGCTTTTTCAAGCAACAGCCATTGAAGAAAAATCTCTCCCCCATTGTTTGTACGTAACCTTTTCAAGCGGAACCTGTCAATTCCCAGTGCTTTTCCAAGGTTTCCGGAATCCTTACAATAAATCTGTGCTTTATTATCCATAATGTCTTCTGCGAGATGATAAAGTCCTGCTTTAATGAGCCGTTCCAGATAAGGTCTTTCTTTAACCATTTCAAAAAAGCTTACCGGATCTAAATACTTTTTGGCTTTTGCATATTCGTAGAATCCTGTCCTACGGAATGTCCTGTTTTTAATGCCATACAGTGATTTTCCATAAATATTTCCCATATTATATTTTTCATATGTCATATAGCCACCGTAACCTGGATACATTGGAACCTGTAATTTACCCTGGATCCAGCGACTTTCTTTTGTCCAATGATGACGGCCGAAATAATATTCTTTCGTATTTAATTTTTCATCATACAGGATTCTCCGGCGCTCAAAGAAAGAATATACTGGTTTTTTATATGAGCTGCTTACTATGAGCATCTGAAGCTGGAATTCTCTCAAAACAAACACATTCTTTCCACAGGTCTGAAGCAGGTATGCAGTCTCTTTTGAGGTTTCTATATTTTTGGCCCGGCCCAATGCTTTATATTGAATCTGATGTCTGCATTTCGGGCAATGCCCCACTGCATTATGGTGAGGATGGCTGATTGGAACGTCGCTTTCACACCAACTACAATATCCTGTCTGATCTTTCCTGCGGCTGTAATGATAAAAGATAAAATTCTGGGTAATTCCAACTTTTTTCTGCCATCTCAGCCAGTCTTTCGGAATTTTTGGAAGTCTATCCATGCACTGATCCCAGCTTGTCAGAATTTTTTCATATTTCATTCCCAGCCTCCGGTGTTTCTGCTCACGTTGATATACATACAGTGCATATAAAGCATCGTCATATTCACTTTCAAGATACTTTTGGATCAACGCTGTATCTGCCTCTTTCATATAAGAATTTTCCTGATATAACCATTTTGAGAAAATGGTCTTATCCAGCATACTATCTGACCATTTCTTTGTCCGGTAATCATACCCTTTAAAAACATCGTTCTTTTTATCAATATATAATGTATATACAGGTTTCCGACAGTCCATGGAAAGATATTCTGACAGATAAAATGCTACTTTTAAAATATTGTTTTCTACTTCTGCACGTAAATATAGCCCCCTCTGATAAATCAGCTGCTCCGTATAGTATCCCTTATCTCTTACTGACACATCTTCTTTTGCAAGTTTTATCAGTTCATCCGTAGCTTCCAGCAATTTCATGTTACGCAATTCTTTTTTATTCATTTCCGTCCTCTCCTTCATTTTCTACTGCATATAATGTCATTTTCTATTTTCTGCTCAAATGCAGCAGGGGAACTCCCTGCCGCATCCACTTTATCCTTTTATTTACGCCGCTATTTCAGTAGGGCTTTCTTCGTTTTCTGCCGATTCCACTGGTAGGTTCATTAAGTCTTTCTCTAAAAGATCAGCCAGAAGTTCCCCGGCAAATGCTCCGCCATGGACAACTACATGCTTATCACGTATCTCCTGATAGTTCTGCTGCCTGAGCTTCCTGCTTTCTTCTGTGCTCTTACGATCTTTTTTGGTTAATCGCTTCTGAATTTCCTTCTGCCACAATGTTAAAAAAGAAGTCACCTTATCAATGTCCTTATTTTGACGGTTAAATTCCGCACGTTTTTGCCGGATGGTTCCATCTGGTTCAACTTCCAGTGTATAAAACGGTACTTTCGGATTCTCTTTTTCCCGCAAAAACAGGATATAGCTTTCCTTTGAAACGATCCGGTCAAAATAAGTATCCGTCTTATTTACACAGTGATGAAGCGTATCACCTTCATATAGGATGTCATCGATACTCTTTGGCGCAATAACCTGATATTCACCGTCACTGAACTCATATTTTTCTTTCAAATCAATGAGATGTTTCTGAAATCCGACATACTTTTCTTCCAGCTCCCTGCGTCGGATTCCGCGTTTCATTTCTTCTATCTTCAAAACCGCCTCTTTATGGCGCAGTTGAAGATCTCTGGTACGGTAAATAATGGAATCATGTATATCCATTCCCAGTCTTTTTGCCATAGAAAGATAATCGTTCCACACCTGCAGCACATGGCTGATATCATCCCCGGATTTTTCTGATTGTTTCACAAGATAATGTCGAATCTGGCAGATGCTCATCTGATCCAGAACAAACTTCAGGTCGTTTGGTTCAAATTCTTCTTTTACCATCCAGCATATTTCTTCATCCCCGATTGTTTTTCCTGTACTCTTTTCAAGTTGCAGCCATTTAAGTTCTTTTACCCCACCATTCATATCTCGGAGCCTTCGAAACTCTTTCTTATTCACGGACAGGAATTCTGTTGGTTTTCTGCCTTTTCTTTTTATTGCATCTGTTGCCCTGTGGTCCAGTACATCATCAACTAACTGGAAAAGCCCTGTCTTTACAATCTGTTCCAGTACCGGATACGTCTTCCACAGGTAAAGATATTTTCCAGGATCTATCTTTTTCTGACCAAGGGCGTACTCACGCAGACCTGTTTCTTTTAATTCATGCCTGGACAGATCCGACAGGGTGTAAGGATAGACCATCCCTTTATACTGAATACCGCAGCAAGTATAATACCAAGGTTCCCCATATGAAATCCATCGCATTTCCCGCTGTTTGAACAGACCATAAACAAAATTTGAAATTTCCTTTCCATTTGCAGAGGAGATTCTTCTCTGCTCTTCATGACAGGTAGTTTCGCAATCTGTATAGCCGCCCTTTTTATACCACGTTCTGGCATGAAAGATCCGGAGCACAAAACCAGAAGTCTTGCGTCTCCTCTGGATAAGATAGACTCTGTACCACTTTGTACAAAATCTTCCAGACTTTCCCACGGAACGAAAAGTAATCGGTTGTCCACACACATTGCACTGTCCTTTCTGGTTATATTTGGGTGAGCGGATTGGAACATGTTTTTTGCAATATGTACAGTATCCTTCTGTAGCACCATTTTTCTGATACTTGTAGAAGATATAGTGTTCCGTAATTCCATATTTTGAAACCCATCCGATCCAGTTCTTAGGCAGTCCAGATATAGTTTTCATCACCTGGTCCCATGAATCTGTAAGTTTTTTATCATGACGTATCCTTTGTTCTTTACGGATATTCGCCTGAAACTCTTCCAGTGCCCGGATTGCAGGTTGCATTGTCTTTAAATATTTTTGGATGACCTTTGTATCACAGTCATTTACATAGATGTTGCCAAGATTAATCCTTACATCCCATAAGATACTTTCAAGAAGTGCCTTTCTCCATTTTTTTAATTTTTCATCATAGGTTATAAACCGTCTCTCTTTTCTGCTGATAAACAGACGGTACCTTGGAAAGTTTATATTCTCCTCAATATCCGTTACGGCAAACAGATACACTTTTAAAATTCCTTTTTCTACTGCTGCCCGACAATACATCCGATATTTTCCGGGTTCACCCCTTTTTTTCTCCAATGGACTCAAAGATATTTCAGTTTTCTTTGCATCGGCGATATGTCTGTTCATCACTTTTAATGGTTTTAATTCCATCAACCTCTTTTTTCTCATAACTCCACCAGCTTTCCAGTCACATCAATCCATGCTTTCTCCGGATATTTCTGACCATCGATACAGATGACCCCAATTTCCAGTATCTGGCTGTTACCAGGCTGCTCCTTTAAAAGTAACAGTAAATCGCCCTTTTGTCCTTTGGCTTTGGGGTCTTTTCCACGTACAATGCAAAATCCGTTGCAGCTGGTCCCGTTTTCTTTTGCAACATGGGAGTTCCATTTCCGGTTTGGATATTTCGCCATGTAGGCAGCTCCATGTAATAACAGGCTTCTCAATTCAATTTTCTTTAACAGGCGCATCTTTGTGCAGGAGATTTTTGAATCTTCTCCATCTTCATCCAAATCCCCTGATGCATCTACTATGTAATACACGGAATTTTTCCAATTCGGATAATAGCAGAGACAATCCAGTGGGTTTTCTGCACAATGAAATCCATTTTGTCTACAGTTTGCTTTTTCCGTTTCATTTATGCCATACTCCTGAAACTGAAAGCCCCGACATTTCAAATCCTTTTGAAATCCTTTATATGCGATCATATCCTTCTCCTTTAACTCTCTTTCGGCTGCATCATGTCAAACAAGGACATCTGCCCGGAATCTTTTGATTTTTTCTTGCTGATATACTTTTCTTCCTGCTCCGCTGCTTCTTTGGGATGCACCTCGGAATCTTTCTTTGTCCCCGGGTTTTTCGGTATTGTTTTCGTTCTCTTATTTACCGAATCCCATTCCTTTTGAATCTTTTTCTTTTCTTCCTGCTCTTTTTCTGCTATTTCTTTTTCATCATCTTTCGCATAATATTCAAGTACCCAAGGAAAAACCTGGTCGCCGGAGAGTGCCAGGCCTGTATTGGCTCGAATGCCGTTCTCTCCCTTTTTTTTCGCTCCCTCCAGTGCAATGTTGTAGGCTTTTTGCGTCACGTAATCCAAACATCTCTGAAGCATCTTATGTTTTTTTAACACCTGTGCATCTAAAGCAGAATCCGTTTTGGCAAGATTTACGAGATACTGTCCTATGATGTCTGCAAAGCCTGCATCCTTTAAGGCAAACATTTCTGCACGCAGTTTTTCAGACGCATTCGCAAACTTTCTTTCCTCAATCGGTATATCAACCAGCCGGTAGCGGTTGCCCTGAATAAATTCCTCTGTCTGTTTTTTGAAAACTGCATGTGCTTTGGCAAGTTCCCGCACACCATCCATATTCCCGCTCTGGCGGTAATACAATGCTGCTGTATTTAATTCTTCTGCAGTTTTTATGATCTCATTTAACATAATCGGTCCCTTCTTTCCTGATAAAAACATGAGGCAGAAGAAAAAATCTCCTGCCTCTGCCTGCTTTTTATGCCGCATTCATTTTCTGTTCAGCCGCTTCCATTTCTTTTTCTACTTCCAATGCAATTCTGCGTCTCTCAGCATCATCAGAATCCAAAAGGCTGATCATTTCCAGTACAATACGGCGAACCCATTCATTTTCCTCCCATCCTGCACTGATCTGACGGGCTTTTTCCGTCAGTTCCTTCCAGTCAGCATCTTCCAGATCCCTGCCACGATATTCTTTATAGAAAGAATAGATTTCTTTCATGGCTTTCGGTGCCTGAATCTTTGCCGCTTCATCCAAATTGGAGAGGAGCCCCATCAGCATGGGATGGTTTTTATATTTTTCAATCAAAGGACGGATACCGGTCTGAATTTTACCCGTATAAAGTCCTAAAAAATCATTAAATATTCCTGCAATCAATTTCTGATCTGTCATTCGTTTCCTTCCTTTCTGTTAATTTTCTTACTCTGCGCCTGACCGTAGATGGAAAACACTGAAATGCTTCCGATACTGCATCCTGGCTGTATCCCTGATCAAGAAGAGCCTTCATAGCCGCTGCCTGTTCCGTTTCCTTGAGCTTTCTTATGGACGGTTTTCGAACTTTCTTTTTCAGGATTTTCCGGCAAAGCGGATGATCTGGTCCGTATTCGTACATTGTGCTGGCTTCCGCTGCATTCAAATTGCACAAGATTGCAATCAGCAGACAGTAATATCCCTTATATTCGTCGTCTTTCATGCCGCACCACCTTTATTGCCTGGTTTTCAAATGTACCTCTTTACCCTAATCTGCTTTAAATTCTTTTTGATCAAGACCATTTTCGAGCAGATATCTTTCCGTACCTTCTGGATCGAGCTGTGCAAGTCGTGCAAGATTAAACTCTACGACATAATAGCTGCCATAATTGATTTTCCTCTTACCTATAACTTTTCCGAGTTTATACTTTTCAATAAACGCAACCTTTGCTTTTGCTCCGCAATCCGAGATTATTGCCTGCCCTGGCCTTAGAAATCCCATAACTCCAATTGTAAGATCTCCGAATAATTCCAGTTTTTCCTCACATTCTTCTTGCTTTTGCCATAATCCGACATACAAAGATCCGTTGTAGTACATATTCACTCTGACATATAATTCCTCATGTCCACATTCCCAGTCATATCCCAATGGTTTTTCATCTTTTCGAATACATATAGCCTGTCCCATATTCTGCCTCCTTTTTTGATTTTCCTGTTCATCTTTTGTGGATTATTTTACATTTCCTCCCTTCCTGTTTTTTTGCACACTTCACATTTCGTTTTTGGACAACAAAAAAAGACACCAAAAATCTTCTTTTGATTTTTGATGTCTTCCTATTGATAAAAGGCCTTCGCCTAAATGTTGCTCCCGGAACAGCATATCCGGAACAAAAAACTTTACTGCGTGGCAAACCATGCATAAAAAATAATCCATTTATATGGTAACACAATATATTGTATTCGTCAACAAAATACCGTGAATAGAATACTGTATCTTGTTGTTTTAGCATTTTTTCAAGTACGTTTACCATTTTTATTTCTCTGCCCTTTCTACGTCCATTAGGAAAATTTTCAAAGAAGCATATATTGGAATATATTATGAAAATAAGATCCCATAAACGCACAAGGACGCTCTGCCGAGGATATGCAGATCGTCACTCTCTTATGGGCTAAGATTTGTGCAAATTATAATAATACATCCTAAAAACTTATACTGTTTGTAGATATTGGGCATTCATATTTTTATATAATAACACAAAAACAGATTAATTCATATTTTTTCATATACATTAATCTGCTCAGTTTCGATATCTTTAGATTATGAAAATAAAAGTATTGTTTTATAGCGACAATTTCTCACCTTTTGTACATACATTTTTTATATCTGATTTTCATTAAATATCCTATCAACCTCCCTTTTCATCCAGTCAATATCCTTTGATGCCCGAAAGTATATAGAAGATAACACTTTCAATTGACGTAATCAAAAGATATTAATAAAATAAATAAAAAACATACAAGAAGGAAACGTAATGAATACATTTTTTACCTGCGAGCAAAAATTGGGGAATACCATCTTCACTTTTTCACAAAAAGCAAAAGTTCTTAGCACAAGTCCTTTAAACGGAGGCCTTACAAGGCACCTTTCTCATGCTGTAAATATCAATTGTATGAATGGTTCTTATGAATGTAAAATGCTTGGAGATACTTACGAAAAAGACCTAGCTGCACATATCCACGCCCTTGGACTTTCCCCTTCCTGCACTACTGCATTAAGCACCGCAGCCTGGACGGAATTACGTGCTATAGAAGAAGTATGCTTTCGGGATCTTACGGTAACTGCTGTTGTAACCGGTGGAATTGACTCCAATGGTATGCATCCCGGCGATCCTGCTTCTTACTACGAAGAGGACGGAAATTATGAAATGCTGCCTCCTGGAACAATCAATATTTTTCTGTTCATTAATCAGAATTTGACTGATGCTGCAATGTCCAGAGCTCTGATGCTCTGTGGAGAATCGAAAGCTGCTGCTGTTTCTCAGTTATTGCTGGGAAGCTGCTATTCCGAAGAGATCGCAACAGGTTCTGGAACTGACGGAATTGTAATCGCTTCTAATCTTTGTGGTACCAGAACTCTTACGGATGCTTCTGGACATTCCAAACTTGGTGAACTGATTGGAAGATCCGTGAAATCTGCCGTAAAACAAGCTCTTCTTAAACAAACAGCGGCTTCTGGCCCGAGGCAATTTCTTTTATCTGCACGTACTGCAAGATATAAAATCACACCTGCTACTTTGTGGGAGTTTTATATAGAATACAGAGAAATTTTTAATAATTTTAAGATTTCTTTTGAAATGCCTTCATTATTAGAACAGAAGTTTCTTTCACACAATCGTACCAGTAACCTGGTTCTATGTGTATCACTTTATCTTCACCTTATGGATCAGGTTCGTTGGGAGTTGATTATGGAGCCGGAAGCTATCCGGGAGGGGAAACGTCTTCTGATTTATGGACTCTATTGGAAAGATGGAGATTTTTTTGAAAAAGCATATCCGGCAAAAGCATGGGAGCAGCCCAGATTGCTGCATTTTTCATTAAAAAAACAGCTTATGTATCTGCTTTTATTGTATATTGCTATTTAGGATTTTGACGACATAGTGCTAAAAAATTTCTAACTTTTAATTATAAATGGGTAAGTCGAAAACCGGCTTACCCACTATAATATTATTTTTATTTACTTCGCTACATACATGTTTTCATCAATCCATTTCTGGATATCGTCTTCGCTTACTTTAACCAGGCGGGCAATTTTCTTAACATCCATCCCCTCTTCTGCCATAGAAAGAGCTGTCTCTTTTGCTTTTTTTAGTTCGCCGCTTTCCATTCCCTCGCTATAAATTTTCTCCATTTCATGGCACATAAGC
>OGUO01001019.1_pt1 | contig 19504 bp, 15 predicted proteins | sample 1553641 | NCBI WGS metagenome assembly OGUO01 (sample SAMEA2579980, study PRJEB22360) | human gut metagenome | biome: human gut; feature: human-associated habitat; material: faeces | place: Denmark | collected 2008/2010 | reverse complement strand
TCTCTTCATGAGTTCAACCCAATGATGGGACATCGTGGATGCCGTCTGGCTGTTACCTATCCTGAGATCGCTAAGATGCAGACAAGAGCCGTTATGGAAGCTGCTATCGAAGTTGCACAGGAGAAGGGTTATGACATCGTTCCAGAGATCATGATTCCGTTAGTAGGCGAGAAGAAAGAGCTGAAGTTCGTTAAGGACGTTGTTGTAGAAGTTGCAGAGCAGGTTAAGAAGGAAAAGAATTCCGACATGCAGTATCATATCGGTACCATGATCGAGATTCCGCGTGCAGCACTGACCGCTGATAAGATCGCTGAGGAAGCTGAGTTCTTCTCATTTGGTACAAACGACCTGACTCAGATGACCTTTGGTTTCTCTCGTGATGATGCAGGTAAGTTCTTAGATTCCTACTACAAGGCTAAGATCTACGAGTCCGATCCATTTGCAAGACTTGATCAGGAGGGCGTAGGCCAGCTGGTTAAGATGGCAGTTGAAAAGGGACGCGCTACCAGACCGAACTTAAAGTGCGGTATCTGTGGTGAGCACGGTGGAGATCCAAGCTCCGTAGAGTTCTGCCATAAGGTAGGCTTAAACTATGTTTCTTGCTCACCGTTCCGTGTGCCGATCGCAAGACTGGCTGCTGCACAGGCTGCATTAAACAATAAGTAATTAAGTAACCTTTTAAGGTAAAAATAAAAATGGGCTGTAATCTGTGAAAACAGGTTGCAGCCCATTTTTTATGAGAATTGAGCACTCAACTATTCATGTAAATACACTGTAAGATTCATCAATACGACAGCAGCCATTTAAAAATTCTTCCATGGCGCGCGAAAAATAACGTCCTTTTTTCCAATAAAAGCAGACGCGTCTTGTATTGTGCTGAGTAGGAAGCCGATAATAGACTACATTTTTGTTGCGCGGAATACGGCTTAAAATAATATCACCGATAAAGCAGATTCCAAGACCAGATTGGCAGATGTTATAAGCAGTCATCTGCTGATCCATATTTAAAATGATATTGGGTTTGAAATTGTTGTCCTGACAAATTAGACGGGCACGTCTGCCAGTATCATTTTCATTTCGCAGCATAATAAATGGAAGATCTGAAAATAAACGAAGCGGAACAACTGGCACAGAATCCATCTGGAAATCTTTTCGTTCAATCAGATCATTTGGAATCTGAAAGGAGGTTAATTCGCTGTTGATTGAAAAAGAGTGTGGAACAGCCAACACAAGATGTTCTTCTTTATATAATTTGCTGTCAAAGACAGCAGAGTCAAGAGTTGTGTTATCTAAAATCAGATCGACAATACCCTTCTGCAAAAGTTCAGTTAACTGTGTTGTATTTTCTTCAATTAAATTGATTCTAATGTTTGGGTAACGTGGTGCAAAGTTTGAGATGAGAGATGGCAAAATCCAGGATGAAAACAGATTGCTGCCGCCAAGCGTTAAAGTTCCTGTTTCCAAATTGTCAAAATCATAGACAAACTGCGAAAATCCCTTTTCCACTGCGAGAATTTCTTCAACGCATCGGATGTATTCTTTTCCACACTCCGTCAAAGAAAGCGGCTTTGTGCTGCGGTCAAAAATAGGAAAACCAACCTTTTTTTCTACGCGTTTTACATTAGCACTTAAAGAAGGCTGTGAAATAAAAAGGTTCGCAGCTGCTTTTGAAAAACTTTTATCCTTGTAAACTTGGTAAACATATTCCATTCCATGAAACATAAAAATACCATCCTTATCGTGTTTTTTTTGTAAAAAATATTAAAAATACTATAACTTAAACACTATAATAACTATAAAAGTATATGTATTTGATTATATTATACTGACAATCTATAATTAAGACAAGGGTAAGATATTAAATCTTAAAAATATTCCAAAGATTGCAGTTCACGGCTCAGCCAATATTTATAGCAAAGCACTAAGGTGAATGGATTTCACGAGCCGGACACTTGAAGCAGGTCTTTCAAAGTAATGTATAACAAGAAAGAACATAACAGGAGCCTGCGGAGTTTGGTCCGGCGACGAAACCATTACACCGAAGGGCTTTCGTAAAATGACACGTGAACTACAACTTCCAAAGTGCTATTAGGGATAAAGTGGAGGAAATAAGAAATGAATGAAAAGGTATATAAGGAAGCAGAAGGGATGAATGATATGACAGAAAATGAAATGGAGTTTCGTGTTGAGAAGGATTCAATCGGAACTAAGGATGTGCCTGAAAACGTTTATTATGGTGTACAGTCACTGCGTGCAGCAGAGAATTTCCATATTACAGGATTAAATATGCACCCAGAGATTATTAACAGCTTGGCTTACATCAAGAAGGCAGCAGCTATCACAAACTGTGAGGCTGGTCTTCTTGACAAGAGACGTACACAGGCAATCGTTCAGGCATGTGATGAGATTCTTGAAGGAAAGTTTCGTGAGGATTTTATCGTTGATCCGATTCAGGGTGGTGCAGGAACTTCTTTAAATATGAATGCAAATGAGGTTATTGCAAATAGAGCAATTGAGATTCTAGGCGGAAAGAAGGGTGATTATTCCGTTGTTAATCCAAATGATCATGTTAACTGCGGACAGTCTACAAATGATGTTATTCCAACAGCAGGAAAGATGACATCACTTCGCCTGTTAAAGAAGCTTAAAAAGCAGCTGCTTCGTCTTCATAGTGCTTTAGAGCAGAAGGCAGATGAGTTTGATAGCATTATCAAAATGGGAAGAACACAGCTACAGGATGCAGTTCCGATTCGTCTGGGACAGGAATTTAAGGCATACAGTGTTGCAATTTTACGAGATTTGAATCGTATGGATAAGGCAATGGATGAGATGCGCACCTTGAACATGGGCGGTACAGCAGTGGGTACTGGATTAAATGCAGATGAATCTTATCTTCGACGCATTGTTCCAAACTTAAGCGAAATTTCCGGCATGGATCTGGTGCAGGCATATGATTTGATTGATGCAACTCAGAACCTTGATTCTTTCGTAGCAGTATCTGGTGCAGTAAAGGCATGTGCAGTTACACTGTCAAAAATTGCAAACGATCTTCGTCTTATGTCTTCGGGACCGAGAGCAGGTTTTGGAGAGATTAATCTTCCGGCAAAGCAGAATGGTTCTTCCATTATGCCAGGTAAGGTAAATCCAGTTATTCCTGAGGTTGTAAATCAGGTAGCATTTAATGCTATTGGAAATGATATGACAATTACAATGGCAGCAGAAGCAGGACAGTTAGAGCTGAATGCATTTGAGCCAATTATTTTCTATTGTCTGTTCCAGTCAATTGATACGATTGCATATGCTGTAAATACATTTGTAGATAACTGCGTAATCGGTATTACTGCAAATGAAACCCGCTGCCGCTATTTTGTTGAGAATAGTGTTGGAATTATAACTGCAATCTGTCCATATGTTGGTTATCAGAAGGCAGCTGAGATTGCGAAAGAAGCTATTAAAACAGGTGAGTCCGTAAGAAAGCTTATCATTGAGAAGGGTCTTCTTACAAAGGAGCAGATGGATGAGATTATGGATCCAGTCCAGATGACAGAACCTGGAATTTCTGGAAAAACAGTAAACAAAATTTAAACTTTTCACCTATAAATTAGATATTGAGATTTTTAAAGAGGATATGAGTGATTTTCTCATATCCTCTTAATTATACAAAGAAGTTTGCTTTATTAAAAAATGATATCCCACAGTCCAGTAGACATGAAAAACAGAACTAACATTACAACAGGAACGACATAGCGCATTAAAATTCCATAGAGTTTTTCGCGTTTAAATGACTCACCATTTTTTGTAACTTCATCTGTAATCCACTTTGGTCCAATAACCCAGCCAATCAAAATGCTGGTAAGCAGCGAGATAAACGGCATTAAAAAGCTGTTGCTGATATAGTCAGCCAAATCAAGCAGCTGTCCAACAGAACCATTTGGAAGCTTCAAATCAAAATAGAACACGTTGTAGCCAAGGCAGATAATAACTGCAGTTATAAGAGAGTAGGTACCTATGATGACGCACATTTTCTTTCTTGATTTGTGAAACAGCTCCATGCAGTTTGCAACTAGTGTTTCCATGACAGAGACACATGAAGTAAGTGCGGCAAAGCCAAGCATCAAGAAGAATGCAATTCCAACAAAACGACCGGCAGCTCCCATTGAAGCAAATACCTTTGGAAGTGAAAGGAAGGTCAGGCTAGGACCTGAGGTCATACCGTCAGTTCCAAGGAAGACAAACACAGCCGGAATGATCATAAGACCAGATAAAAAGGCAACGCCGGTATCAAAGATCTCAATTTGGTTGATGGACTTGCTTAAATTTACATCATCCTTTACATAAGAGCCATAGGTGATCATGATACCCATAGAAACACTTAAGGAGAAGAAAAGCTGACTCATCGCATCAAGCAAAATCTCCAGAAAACGCTTAACAGTAAGACCTTTAACATTTGGAATCAGGTAGACTGCTAAACCATGAAGACCAGTACGGACTGTGCCATCTTCAGTCTCATAAGAAAGCGTTAAGGAAAAGATTGCAATACCGATAATCAAAATAAGCAGAATCGGCATTAAAATACGAGAATACTTTTCAATTCCTTTTTCAACACCAAGATAAACAACCCATGCAGTCAACGCAAGAAAAATAAACATAAATACAATAGGCGCTTCAGTTGATGTGATAAAGGAAGTAAAATAGCCATCTTGTGCAGGAGCCTCTGTTCCAGAAACTACATAAGCAGTTAAATATTTGACGATCCAGCCTCCAATTACAGAGTAGTAGGTCATGATCAGTGCAGGAACAAGGAAAGTAAGATATCCAAGAAATTTCCATTTGCTACTTATTGCGGCATAGGCATTCAGTGCATTTTTCTTTGTTTTTCGTCCGATAGCGATATCAGTTGTCAGAAGGACGAAACCGAATGTGAGAACTAAAACTAGATAAATGATTAAAAATAATCCTCCACCATCCTTGGCACAAAGATAAGGAAAGCGCCAAATATTTCCGACACCGACTGCGCTTCCGGCGGCTGCAAGGACAAAACCAATCGAGCCGCTGAAGCTATTCTTTTTTTGCTGCATAATACACCCCTAATATAAAATAGTAATATTGGTTAAGAACCTTGAACTATCATATCATGGAATGTTGTTCTTTACAAGTGACGAAAATATTTAAAAAACTGCTTTTGTGCAAAAATGCCAAAAAAGTACTTGATCTATTTTAACCTATTTCAGTTGCCAAGCGTCCAATCCATACTTTGGCGGATAAGCTGCTGATATTGTGGGCAGTCAAAAATTTCAGGCGTGTGACCAGGACAAAGATAAATCAGACGTCCTTTACCTGAGTTTTTACACCATCCGGCAGGATATTTCTGATTTTTGTACTGGTAGGTAAGGATTATTTCTTTGTTATCTGGCACAAGCTCAAATTGATAAGGTTCTTCATCAAGAGAAAAGCTTTTGCAGCTTTCTGTTACAGGATGAGCAGACGGCTCAAAGCGGATAACTTCATGATGTGGGTGACCAAGAAATTTTGCGCCAGCAAGTGTTAGAAGACGATCCTGACTTTGAATACTAATTCCATTATGAAGTAAAAGTGCACCGCCGCCGTTTTCTACGAAGTGCTCGAAAGCGTTAGCTTCGTCATCACAAAGCTTTGATTTCCATATATCAAGATAAGAGATGATACCTGAAATATGATCTTTTTCTAAGGTGAGAAGTTTTGACGTATCGTCAGTACAAATTAGCTCATAGTCTGATAAAATAGATGCAAGGCGCTTGTCAACACCTGCTAAGCCATGATAGATTGCGTCATTGTAATTTCCTATTACAAGAATTTTCTTTTTCATAAGTTTGTTATCCTTTCATTTTACTTAAATAAATGTTTGCCTTACCACGGAAGTTCTTTTCCAGTGTAATCCAGATAAAGTGGGCGCGAATTAATTGGATGAGGAGTATCCAAAACAACATGTAAAATTCCTTCTGCAGAAACATCTGGTGTGATCTTTGCAGTCGTGTCAAGATGACCACGCATATAGGTAGCGACATGACCTGGATGAATCGCAAATACCTTGCCTCCAAGCTTTCTTATATTATTGTGAACAAGAGCAGACTGCATGTTGTTGGCGGCCTTAGACATACAATAGCCAAACCATCCAGTGCGTTCACAATCGGCAATGCTTCCAGCCTCAGAAGAAATATTTACAATAGTTTTTTCGCTACTGTTTAATACAAGTGAAGAAAGAGCATTGGTTATGCGAAGCGTGCCGATGGCATTTACATTTATCACGCGCATTATTTCATCAAAGTCAAGATCATCACCGAGATTTTTGTTCATGTCACCAAGGATTCCGGCACAGTTGATTAACAGGTCAATGTGATCAGTCAAGTTTTTGATATCATTTGAAGCTTTCAAAACACTCTCATCACTTCCGATATCGGCACAGACAATTGCCATTTGATTGGGATATAAAGATTGTAAAGCATCAATCTGCTTTTCTGTTTCATCTCTGCGAACTGCGATTACAAAATAACCGCGTGCAAGCAGCTTTTTTGTAAGAGAAAATCCAACACCATGATCCGTTCCTGTTACGAGTGCAGTTTTTACTTCTGGAGAAATTGTTTTCATAAAAAATCCATCCTTTCAATAATTGGTATCTTTATTATACTGCTTCAAGGCCACTTGAAGTCAATGCGTATTCTTATCAAAATGATGAAAGTTTACAAATTTCCTCCAAAATTTTTCTGTAATCTTCCAAATTCTTTCTATATCTGGTATACTGAAAATGGATTGCGAATGTCTCTTTACGAGGCAAAATAGGGAGGTTAGAAAAAATGGCTAGTAAGGCAGTAATGGAAAAGTACGCAAAGCTGGCAGTAGTGAGCGGCGTAAATGTTCAGCCAGGACAGATGCTTGTAATCAGTGCATCCGTAACTGATTATGAGTTTGTAAGAATGTGCGTAAAGGCAGCATATGAGGCTGGTGCCGGATATGTTAAAATAAACTGGCATGATGAGCAGGATAATCTGATGAATTATCAGTATGCAAGCACAGAGACGTTAGAGGAGACTCCACAGTGGAAGTACGATATGACAGATTGGGAGCATAAAAAAGGATGCTGCTATCTTCATGTCATTTCTGATACGCCGGGGCTAATGAAGGATATTGATCCAACTAAGATTCAGCGAGTTCAGGCTGCATATAGCAAAAAGAATGCACCGTTAAAGAAATACACGATGAACAATGACGGTCAGTGGAGTATCGTGGCGTTGCCATCTGCAGGTTGGGCTAATAAGGTATTTCCAGACAAAAAAGAAGACGAAGCAGTTGAAGCACTCATGGATGCTATTTTAATGAGTGTGCGTGTAAATGAGGAGAATGATCCAGTAGAAGAGTGGAATAAACATAATGCAGAGATTCTTGGTCATTCAAAGATGTTAAATGATTATAATTTCAAGGCACTTCATTTTACAAATGAGCTTGGAACTGATTTGACAGTAGAGCTTGTTAAAAATCATATCTGGGGCGGCGGCTGTGAGTATTCCACAAAGGGTGTGTTATTCAACCCGAATATGCCGACTGAGGAAAACTTCTGTATGCCGCTTAAGACAGGCGTAAATGGAAAGGTATATGCATCAATGCCTCTTAGCTATCAGGGAAAATTAATTGAAGATTTTTGGCTGGAGTTTAAGGATGGCAAGGTTATTAATTACGGTGCAAAGAAGGAACAGGATGTATTAAAGAGCCTTGTTGAATTTGATGAAGGAAGCTGCTATTTAGGCGAGGTTGCATTGATCAGCTATGACTCTCCAATCAAAAATACTGGAATTTTATTCTACAATACCTTATTTGATGAGAATGCATCTTGTCACCTGGCATTAGGGGATGCTTATCCTATGAATGTAAAGGGCGGAACTGAGATGACAGATGAGGAATTAGCTGCAGCAGGTGCAAATAAATCTATGACTCATGTAGATTTCATGTTTGGATCAAGACAGATGCATATCGAAGGTATTTGCCAGGATGGAAATACAGTAACTGTATTTGATCACGGAAATTTTGTATTCTAATTTATAATTAAGAGGAAAGAGGGGAAAAAGATGTTAAAGAATGGAATTGTATGGAAGGATACACAGGGAAATCCGCTTCACGCACATGGAGGATATATGATTTTCCATGAGGGCTATTATTATTGGTACGGTGAGGATAGAAGAGATAATTTCTATGTTAGCTGCTATCGCTCACAGAATTTGACAGATTGGGAGTTTAGAAATCATATTCTGACGACAAATTCGAAGATGGAAGGCTATCGCGTGCGTACTACGCTAAAGCTGATCAACGAGGATGGAAAAAAGGTAAATCTGGAGCGTCCAAAGGTACTATATAATAAGAAGACAAATAAATTTGTTATGTGGGCTCATTTTGAAAATGGAAAAAATTATCTTGATGCAGCAGTTGCTATTGCAACATGTGATACACCAGATGGTGATTTTACTTATCATGGTCATTTCAATCCATATGGTTATATGTCAAGAGACTGCACACTTTATCAGGAAGAGGATGGAACTGCGTATTTTATTTCTGCATCGAGAGATAATGCTGATCTTCATGTGTATCGTTTATCAGATGATTATATGAATGTAGATTGTCTTGTTCATAGTTTGTGGCAGGGCGAGTATCGTGAGGCACCAGCTGTAATTAAGGGAAAATATCATTATTATATGATTTCATCTTTCTGTACCGGATGGGCGCCAAACCAGGGCAAATATGCATGGGCTGATTCAATTGAGGGACGCTGGAGTTCATTAAAGGAGATCGGTGACGAGACAACATATGACAGTCAGTCCGCATTCCTTTTAAATGTAAACGGAAAGCTTCTGTATGTAGGAGACCGCTGGGGCGGTGACGGTGACAAATATTTTGAGTCTGGCTATGTTGTTTATCCATTAAAGGAAACAGAAGATGGACTTGAAATGATTTATCAGGATACCGCGGAGTTTGAGTAAAAATCAAAAATAAATAAAATTGTTTAATAGGTGTATAGTCAGAAAAAATCTGGCTGTGCACCTATTTTTGCATATAAGAAAAAACAGTCAAAAGTGCACAATATCAAAATTTTAGGCTATAGAAATATTATAAAAATTCCTATATAATGATGCTAGCAAAAATTAAAAACAGAAGGGAAGATGAAGGATAATGAGAGAAGAAAAGCTAATCAATCGTGGATGGCAGTTTGCACTTTTGCCATGCACACCAATTGATGCAAAGACAGCAAAGAAAAAAGAATTACAAAGAAAACAGTCAGGGGAAGATGTTCGCACAGAGTTGGAAAACCTGCAATTTGCAGAAGTTGATCTTCCACATGACTGGGCAGTAAGCAGGCCATTTAATAAAGTAATGGAAGATGGAATGTCACAGGGCTTTCGTGACCGCTGGGGAATTGGCTGGTATAAGAAGACTCTGAATATTGAGGAAAAGAAGAAAGGCAAACGTTATCTTCTTTATTTTGGCGGTGTGTATGAAAACGCAGTGCTTTGGGTAAATGGTATGAAAATTGGCAGTCACAAATATGGCTACAGTTCATTTAAGATGGATATTACAGATGCTGTGCAGAGTGGTGACAATGAGCTGTTGATGCGTGTGGATAATTCTGTTTCACCGGCAGACCGCTGGTACAGCGGATGCGGAATTTACCGCGACGTGACACTTCGTATTGTTCCAGAAAATCATCTTGATTTGTGGAATATTCAAGTACATAGCAAAATAGAAAAAATCGCAGAAACAGAATGTGCAAAGGATTCAAAAGAAACAGAGAGTGCTGCAAAATTCACTGCCGTCATTCATGTCGAGACTGGACAGAGCAGTGCTGTTCAGGGAATTATGTGTCCAATTACACAAGACTCAAAACAATCAGTTTTCATTGCAGAGGGAGCGAATGGAATGCTTACCTTCTATATTAAAGATGCAAAGCTTTGGTCAGCAGAAAATCCGAATCTTTATCGTTTGACTGTTTCTACAGAAAGCGATAGTGTATCACTTGTAATAGGTCTTAGAGAGGTGATATTTGATACAAAGAAAGGACTACTTGTAAATGGTGTTTCGACTAAGTTAAAGGGTGTATGTCTTCATCAAGAGGCAGGATGCCTTGGAACAGCTGTGACAAAAGAAATTTGGAGAGAGCGTCTTACTCATTTAAAGAAGCTTGGCTGCAATGCAATACGTGCAGCACATCACACCTACTCAGAGGAATTTCTTGATCTGTGCGATGAGATTGGCTTTTATGTATATGAGGAATGTTTTGATAAATGGAAGGGCGGACTGTATGGACGCTACTTTGACAAAAACTGGGAATCAGATGTTGAAGCAATGGTAAAGCGTGACCGTAACCGCGCCTGCATCGTGATATGGGGTGTTGGAAATGAAGTTGAAAACCAGGGACAGGATTCTATGCTTGCGATTTTAAAACAGCTGTACGATAAGGTTCGCAGCCTCGACTCATCGCGTCCAATCACATATGCAATGAATCCTCATTTTAAGCGGGAGAGCAATGTTGATTTGAGTAAGATCAAAGATATTCAGCAGTTTGTTGACGAAGTCAGCGACACAGAGATTTACGATGCTAAGGAGCGTGTCAGCCGCATTGCAAAGATCGCAGAAATTGTCGATATCATTTCATGTAATTATCAGGAGCAGTGGTATGAGCTGATTCATGAACAGATTCCAAATAAGTTGATTTTAGGAACCGAGGTATATGAATATTTTTGCGGTCATTATGATCAAATGCAAAACTTTACAGAACAGATTCCGTCAGCAATTCCTTTTGAGTACGATTATTGTATAGGAAGCTTTATCTGGACAGGATATGATTATCTAGGCGAGTCTATGGGGTATCCTGCAAAGGGTTGGAGTGGTGCACCGATTCGCACAAACAATGAGTATCGTCCAGTTGCTTATATGTTAAAGAGCATCTGGAGTGAAGAACCTGTTGTTCATTTTTCTGTTATGGATTACTCCCTTGACGATGAAGGAGTAAAGGAGCATTGGGACAGTCCAATCTATGCAGATCATTGGCATTTCCCACAATTCAGAAAGACGTTGATTCCGTATATGATTGCGTCAAATTGTGATGAGGTTCATCTGTTCTTAAATGGAAAGCAATTTTTCATTCCACGTCCGTCTGAGTGCAAAAACGGTATCATCACAGGATTTTTGCCATGGAAGCCGGGAAATGTAACAGCTATTGGTTATAAAGACGGTAAGGAAGTTTGCCGTCATGAAGTGGTGACACCGGGTATGGCAGTCGCACTGGCATTTGACCAGGAGTGTGATCATAAGGAATGCGTAAGTACGGTAAATTTGGGTATGCCAGAGAAGAAACAGCACTTATTGCTGACAGTTCGTGCTGTGGATGAAAATGGCAATTCGTGTTTCCGTGAGAGCGGCAAGGTTCACTTTGCAGTAGAAGGAGCAGCGAAGATAGTTGGTGTTGATAATGGCGATATTTGCAGCAATGAGCCATATCAGGAAGACAGTGTTCATTTGTATCATGGCTGTGCAAGCGTAATGCTTGAACTTTATTGCAAGCCAGGAAGAGTAAGTGTGCATGCGTTCGGAGATGGACTGCGTCAGGCACAGACCATCATTGAAGTGTGCGAGAAATAATAAAAGTAAGAAGATGAGAATGGAGGAGAGACAAAATGAATATGCCAACAGTTGGATGTGTAGGTGAATCGATTATTGGAAATGATGAGCGAGGCTTATGGTTTTTAAGCCATAAGGATGACCCATCGCAGATGAACTGGGTTGAAGGTGAAAAGTGCTGGGGAAGTGTAAAAGTTCCAATGGGATTGAATGTGACAAGAACATTGTCTGTTTTGGAAAATGGAGAATTAGAGGAATGCTACACATTTGAAAATGTATCAGGGGAACCTCTTTTTATCAAGGAGAAGGATGCATATATCTATGTGCCATTTAATGACAGCTATGAAAAGGCAGAGGTTGGTCTTGAGAAGCGCTGTAATGCACATCTGTTTATCGGCGAAAATGCTACTTATGTGATGGCACTTCGCCAGGGAGGAAGAGCGCCACATCTGGGACTTGTATTAACAAAGGGAAGCATCATAGGCTATGGTGTGGAACGTGATTTTTCAGCTAGAAGCGAAGATCGCGGTGATTTTCTCTTTTATCCAAAACTTGGTGTATTTGAGCCAGGTGAGAAGAAGGAAATTCGTTGGAAGCTTTTTTGGCATCAGGGCAAGGATGATTTTTACAACAGACTTTTAAATGAGGATGAATTCTTGCTTGTGAAGGCAGAGCAGATGACATGCATTCAGGGAGAAAACTTTGAATTTTGTGTCCAGACAAAAAATAAAGAAATGGCGCAGAAGCTTTTTGTAAAATTCAATGAAAAAGAAATTAAACATGTTCGCATTGATGAGACGAATGATAAATATTCACAACCTGCTTATTCTGTCTGGTATCAGTATCCAGCAGAAAAAGAAGGAGAGTATCGCTTTGATATTTGGTCAGGAGAAAAGCATACACATGCTCTCTTTTACTGCAGTGCATCAGTAGATATACTTTTGACGCGCAGAAGTCAATTCCTTGCAACAAAGCAGCAGTATAAAAAAGAAGGCAGTGCATTAGACGGTGCGTATCTGATATATGACAGCGAGGAGGATGCACTTTATTATAGTCACAAAGCTGATCATAATGGAGGACGTGAGCGTTTGGCAATGGGCATAATAATGGCACAATATCTTAAGCGTCATCCTGAAGATGCGAAGTGTATGGAAAGCTTAAATGCGTACGAAAGATATGTATACCGCGAATTGTATGATGAGAATACTGGTGTGGTATATAACGATATCAATCGAAATAATGACTGGCATCGTCTCTATAATTATCCGTGGGTGGCAAATTTCCAGATTGCATTGTATCGTTTAAAGAAGGACGTGCGTTATCTGTTAAATGCCTATAAGACAATGATGGGATATTATCGCTCAGGTGGTGAACATTTCTATGCCATTGGAATTGAAGCGTATGAATTAAAGACACTTCTTGACGAGGCGGGATTTGAAGCACAGTCAGAAGCATTTACACAAGCATTTTTAAATCATGCTGATCAGCTTACGCAGACTAGCGTCAATTATCCAACTTCAGAGGTAAAATATGAGCAGAGCATTGTTGCACCAGCGGTAAGTTGTCTGCTGCAGGCCTACCAGATAAGCGGGGAGCAAAAATATCTTGAAGAAGCAAGAAAACAATTAAAACTTTTGGAGCTGTTTAATGGAAAACAAGCCGATTATCACTTGTTTGAGAATGCGATTCGTCATTGGGACGGTTATTGGTTTGGAAAATATGAGTGCTATGGCGATACGTTTCCACATTATTGGAGTACACTCAGCGGTGATGTATTTGCAAGTTACGCACAGATTACGGGAGACAAATCATATGAGCATAAGGCAAAGGCTTCACTTCGAGGTTGTCTGAATCTGTTCTTTATAGATGGCATGGCATCCTGCGCGATGGTCTATCCAGATACAGTAAATGGCAAAAAGGCACATTACTATGATCCATGGGCAAATGATCAAGATTGGGCATTGTATTATGCAGTGAAGTGGGCGCTTGATTTGTAAACATAAGTGTGTTATCATTCCAATAATAGCAAAGCGATTTAATTTGCGAAAGATTGGAGTGAAGAATATGACAACGAGAGAAGAAGCTTTGGCGTTTGGCCTGTCTTATCCAGATACTTGTCAGGATGCACCGTTTCATGATCCTAATTGGCAGTTAGTGCGGATTAAGAGCAGCAAAAAAGTTTTCTTGTGGACTTATGAGAAAGATGGCTATATAAATTTAAATGTAAAGGCAGACCCCGAGTGGCGTGACTACTGGAGGTCTGCCTTTGCGTCCGTAACAGCAGGATATCATTTGAATAAGGAGCATTGGAGTACTATTATTTTAGATGGAACAGTGCCAGATGATGCCATTAAAAATATGATTGACGAGAGCTACCGTATGGTGACAGACAGCCCGACAAAGCGTATCTACGAGGCTGTAAAGAAGATTCCCAAAGGCAAGGTGGCGACATACGGACAGGTTGCCAAAATGGCAGGAAATCCGCGTATGGCAAGAGCCGTTGGAAATGCACTCCACAAAAATCCAGATCCATCTACCATACCGTGTCATCGTGTTGTCAATTCAAAAGGTGAGTTGGCAGGTGAATTTGTGTTTGGCGGCCCAGGTGTTCAGGCATCACGTCTGGCAGCGGAAGGCGTGATGAGCGAAGATGGAAAAATTGATTTGAAAAAATATGGAATGACACTGATGAAAGGCAGGCAATAACTATGAATGGAATATCCGAAGAAAAATACACACATATTGATGAGATTAAGGAGCAGACAAAAGCAGTATTTGATGAACTGATGGAACAGGCAAAATTGGAAGAGGGCGATATCTTAGTAGTTGGATGCTCTTCAAGTGAGATCGCAAGTCATAGAATTGGCTCATATTCAAGTGCAGAGATTGGAGAAGCAGTGGCACAGACATTTCTTAACTGCTGCAAGGAAAAGAAGATTTATTTGGCAGCTCAGTGCTGTGAGCATTTAAACCGCGCGATCATCATTGAGAAGACGGCAGCAAAAGAATATCGCCTTCCAATGGTAAATGTAGTGCCAAAGTTAAAAGCAGGCGGTTCATTTGCGACGGCTGTTTATGCTGCACTGCAGGCACCTGTGGCAGTAGAGGCAATTCAGGCTCACGCTGGAATTGATATTGGCGATACACTAATTGGCATGCATCTTCGTCCAGTTGCTGTTCCAGTGCGTATTAGCACAAAGCACATTGGAGAGGCACATGTGGTTTGCGCACGCACGAGATTAAAGTTTATAGGCGGTGAGCGTGCAAGTTATCTTGAAAATGAAAAATAAGGAGAAGTGCGATGACAGAACAACAGTTAAAAGATCTTCTGGCAGACATGAGTCTGGAGGAGAAAATTGGTCAGATGGTGCAGCTGACGGCAAATTTTTATGGAACGGATATGCTCATTACAGGTCCGATGGGAAGCGTAAAAATCGAGCCAGAGGATATGAAGCTTTGCGGAACAATTCTCGGAACAAGTGGTGCAGCAAAGTTAAAGGAGATTCAGGACAATGCAATGGCCACGCAGCCACATCACATTCCAATGCTTTTTATGCTTGATGTAATCAATGGATTCCAGACAATTTTCCCAATTCCACTGGCTCAAGGCTGCAGCTTTGAACCAGAGATTGCTAGAAAGGGCGCGCAGATAGCGGCAAAGGAGGCAGCGGCATCGGGTCTTCATGTGACATTTGCGCCAATGGCAGATCTGGTGCGAGATGCACGCTGGGGAAGAGTTATGGAGTCACCTGGGGAGGATCCATATCTGAACTATTGTTTTGCAAAGGCGATGACAGAGGGCTTTCAGGGTGAAGCGCCAGAGAATTTAAAAGAAAAGGGAAACATTTCAGCTTGTTTGAAGCATTTTGCTTGCTACGGCTATCCAGAGGGTGGTCGTGAGTATGACAATGTGGAGCTATCAGAGCGCACTTTACGTCAAGATTATTTGAGCGGCTATCAGGGTGCTGTGGATGGCGGCTGCCGTATGGCAATGACTTCATTTAATACGTTGAATCGTGTGCCGTCAACTGCAAATAAGTGGCTGATGCGAAAGGTATTAAGAGAAGATTTAGGCTTTGATGGTGTTTTGATCTCTGACTATTCAGCAGTAGAAGAATTGATTCCACATGGTATCGCAGAGGATAAGAGAGAAGCAGCAAGGCTTGCCATTGAGGCAGGCGTGGATATCGATATGATGTCGGATGTATATCTTCATTATTTAAAAGAGCTTGTAACATCGGGAGAGGTAGATGAAACACTTGTGGATGAGGCAGTGCTTCGTATTCTTAAACTAAAAAATGATCTTGGTCTTTTTGAGAATCCATATAAGGATGCAAGTGAGGAGGACGAGAAAAATCTGATCTTATGCGATGCACATCGTGCAGCAGCGCGTGAGGCAGCAGCAAAAACATTTGTCCTTTTGAAAAATGAAAATAAAACATTGCCGCTTTCTGCACAGGAAGCTACGGGTGTTTTGTTCGCAGGTCCATATGTGGACACCAGAGCGCTTTGCGGTGCGTGGTCGTTCCCTGCAACTTACGACAATATAAAAACAGTACAGGAATGCATACAGGAGCATATAGGGAATGCTTGTCATTTTATGAAGGGCTGCAGCATGTTCTATGATAAGGAAGTAATTCGTGATTATGTGGAGGAAGGCATGACGCCAGATGAAGCAGAAGCGTCAATTGAGCAGACTGTACAGGCTGCAAAATCTGCATCAAAGGTGGTATTATTTTTGGGCGAATCGTTCCGTCAGACTGGAGAGGGCGCAAGCAGAACTTGTATCACATTGCCAGAGATTCAGATGGAACTTCTAAAAAGGGTTTCGGCAGTTAACAATAATGTAATCGTTGTTTTGTTTGCCGGACGTCCAATCGAGGTCGCTTTGATTGAATCGCTTGCAAAGGCTGTTTTGTATGTGTGGATGCCAGGAACAGAAGGAGCTGTAGCGATTACTGACGTATTATTTGGATTAAAAGAACCAACAGGTCGTCTTGCTATGAGCTTTCCAAATGTCTCCTCGCAGGAGCCTCTGTATTATAATCGGTTTCAAGGGGGCCGACCGCGAAATCCGGGTGATCCTAAGGCATTTTGCATAGGCTATATTGATACAGAGTACCGTCCGCTGCATTCATTTGGCTATGGATTGTCATACACCACATTTTCTTATTCACCGGTAACTGTCATTAAGCGGGAAACAAATACGAAAGCAAATGAGGCAGAAGCAGCATGGGTGGCATCAGTTATGGTAACTAATACAGGCGACCGTGAGGGAACGGAAACTGTTCAGCTTTACATACGTGATGTGAGCGGCAGTGTGGTGCGCCCAGTACGTGAATTAAAAGGCTTTGAGAAGATTACGCTAAAGCCAGGCGAGAGCCGTGAGGTGTCGTTTGAGATCATCGAGCCTATGCTTCGCTTTTGGCGGATCGATATGACGTATGGCAGCGAGCCAGGAAAGTTTGAAGTGTACATTGGTGGAGACAGTACAACAGAGAATAAAGCAGAGTTTGACGAAGTTTGAATGATTATGACTGCAAAATGAGAAAAACAATCGAAAATTCTGCAAAAATGCAGAGAATCGAGTGCAAACGAGCATGAAAATAATTCAATACGGAATCAATGATTAAATGATGATGAAAAGAAAAATATCAAAGTGCATAAAAAAGAAAAAAGAAATGAGCTTTTTTTGAATAAAAAGTGCAAATAATGCAAAAAAATAGGTTAACCGGTTGATTTGACAAAATAAAGACAATGTGCTATAAGTATGTCAATGCAGTGAACCGGTACGCTGCAGAGGGTAACAAAAAGACAAAGACATCACCGATATTGAAGGGAGTGAAAGCAGTGTTTACAAGAGAAATTCATTTATCTCGGGAAACAGTCCAGGACTTTGTGTCAGAGGCAAGTAAATGTGACTTTGACGTAGACTTAGGTTATAACCGTATTGTTGTAGATGCAAAATCAATTATGGGTGTTTTCAGCCTTGATTTGACCAGAAGCTTAACTGTCAGATACCCACTGAAAGATGACCAGTTCGAAGTAGCGTTAAATCGTTTTGCACTGAACTAAAATATGAGACAAAGCCGGCCTGACCGGTACAATAGACTGCCGCATGCGGAAGAAATTCCGTGTGCGGCTTTTTTGGTTACAGTTCATGTGTCATGCAACGAAAGCCCTACGGTGTAATGGTTTCGTCGATGGACCAAACTCAGCAGGTTCCTTTTATGTCATTTCTTATTATACATTACTTTGAAAGACCTGCTTCAAGTGTCCGTCTCGTGAAATCCATTCACCTTCGGGCTTTGCTACAATATTGGCTTATCCATGAACTGTAACATAAAAGTCGAAATATGCGAGAAAATTTGCGTGAAAAAGCACCATATATGGAGTATGATGTAACCATAAAGTTTCCATAAAATGGCAGGAGACCAAAATTGACATAATAGGCAAGGCAGCAGAAAGGGAGGAACTTAGATGGTATATCATGAGCAAAAAGAACAAGACTGGAGAGAGCAGGCAGCCGCACTTCAAAAGCGTCTTGATTATTATGAACAGGAGAATGCCAGACTGCAGCTTCAAAATGAGGCATTGCATGAGACTGCGTGGCAGCTAATCCAGAGGATTCGGACGCTTGAAAGAAAAAAATAAAAAACAATACTGAAAATAATAGTAAAAACTGCAACATTTTGCGAGAAATAAAAAAAAAGGACTAGACGAACAGCGCATTTTGTGAGAAAATAGAAGTGTATGAGGTATACTGCGTTTTGCAGCCTGGTATGCCGAAGACACATATTGAAGATATGGCTGTAATTGTTGATCAGCAGTCGGCAAAGCCATAATCAGCACCTTTTTAGGTGCAACATACAGAACTGAAAGGAGTTTTTGCAATGGTTATTTCACGTGAAGTTGAAGAGATGTGCGTTGTAAAGCAGGGCGTTCATCATGGTGCTGCTCCGATTCCGGAGGAAGCAAAGTGGGTGCAGGCAAAGGAAGTGAAAGACATTTCCGGTTTCACACACGGAGTTGGCTGGTGTGCTCCTCAGCAGGGCGCATGTAAGCTGTCCCTCAATGTTAAGGAGGGTATCATTCAGGAGGCTCTCGTTGAGACCATCGGATGTTCCGGTATGACCCATTCCGCAGCTATGGCAGCTGAGGTTCTTCCGGGTCTGACTGTTATGGAAGCACTGAATACAGACCTTGTTTGTGATGCAATCAATACCGCTATGAGAGAGCTGTTCTTACAGATCGTTTATGGTCGTTCCCAGAGTGCATTCTCTGAGGATGGACTGGCTGTAGGTGCAGGTCTTGAGGATCTTGGAAAGGGTCTTCGTTCTCAGGTTGGTACAATGTACGGTACTCTTCAGAAGGGACCTCGTTACCTTGAGATGGCAGAGGGCTATGTAACCGGTATCGCTCTGGATGCAGAGGATCAGATTATTGGTTATCAGTTCGTAAGCCTTGGAAAGATGACTGATTTCATTAAGAAGGGCGACGATCCGAATACTGCATGGGAGAAGGCAAAGGGTCAGTACGGCCGTGTTGCTGATGCAGTTAAGATCATTGACCCAAGAAAAGAATAATACAGGAGGTAACGAAAATGGCTTTATTTGAGTCCTATGAGAGACGTATTGACCAGATCAATGCGGTTCTGAATAGCTATGGTATCGCTTCTATCGAAGAGGCAGAGAAGATTACAAAGGATGCAGGACTGGATGTATATGCTCAGATCAAGGGTATCCAGCCGATCTGTTTTGAGAATGCTTGCTGGGCTTACACAGTAGGTGCTGCAATCGCAATCAAAAAAGGCTGCAGAAGAGCTGCTGATGCTGCTGCTGCAATCGGTGAAGGTCTTCCGTCTTTC
>OGUO01001011.1_pt1 | contig 19638 bp, 21 predicted proteins | sample 1553641 | NCBI WGS metagenome assembly OGUO01 (sample SAMEA2579980, study PRJEB22360) | human gut metagenome | biome: human gut; feature: human-associated habitat; material: faeces | place: Denmark | collected 2008/2010 | reverse complement strand
AGCAGGCGGTGTGCTATACACATTTTCACTCAAACAAGGTTTTTAGAGGTGACCTTATATCAATGATTCAGATGATTACCTGCTGATGTGTTATTGCAGCGGTGTAGCTTTTCTCCGCCGCCGCCTGCGCCATGGCGGTATCCGGAAGCTGCGCGAAGTAGACCTTCATTGCCTCGTCCAGCATTGCCATGTAGTCCGCCACCGCCTGCCCGAGCAGGTCGTCCGTGATTCCCTCCGGCGGCATGTTGAGCGTTCTGGTGAAGCGCCCCGGCTCGATGGCGAACATGATGTCCTGGGACAACCGGTCGGAGATGTACTTCTGCTCCAGCGCCGTCCAGCACTTGAAGAATCCGCTCAGGTCGGCGTACAGCTGCTCGCTCTGGGTGCGGACGGTTACTCGCAGCTCTCCGGCACGCTTGTTCCCGGCGCCGTAGACCTCGACGGAATACCTCAGCGTAGGCTTGTAGCGGTATTTCAGCGCTGTCCTGCACGCGACCGTAGCCGCAGAGGGCTGCTCCGTCAGGAAAAACCCCGTACCGACTGCGCTGCGTATCGCGGAGGTAATGCTCTTGAGCCGCATCTCCGGGGTCACGCAGCGTACTCTTTCGGCAAGCAGCTGGTTGACCATCGCCGACCGGCTCAGTCCGGAATTCGCCGCCAGCCTGTCCACTGCCTCGACCACGTCGTCGGACAGCACCAGGCTGTAAATACTCTTTTTCGTTATTCCCACCTCCGCATGACTTTTGACCGACAGCCCGGCGGATTCCTTTTCTTACCTGGGAACATCGCCGGGGATTTACATATTCTTCTATCGGTTCATGATTATATTATACACCCGGATTAATAATTTGTCAAGCGTTTTTAATAAAATTCTTTGCATTTTTTTATTTTTTTAACAACGGCAGTGCGCTTCCGGATTTTTCGCGATATTCCGTATTTTTTTCAGATAACCACTTGACAAGATATATCATAATATGGTACAATTCAGTTAGTGATAATTAACCTGAATCCTCTCCCGGTTTTATCACACCCAACAAATATGACCGAACGCCGGATCATCGGCGGACCTGATGGGAATAGTATATCTGTACCACCAGGTTAGTTTTGCCTAACCAGAAAGGAATATTTATGAGCGTAGTTGTAATAGGCGGAAACGACAGAATGGCGACTCGATACAAGGACATATGCGAAAGCTACCGCTGCAAGGCTAAGGTATTCACCCAGATGCCCACGGATTTCGCGAACAAGCTTGGCACCCCGGACCTCATGGTGGTATTCACGAACACATGTTCCCACAAGATGGTGAACTCCGTGAACCAGAAGTCCGAGAAGCACGGAATACCCGTTGCGCGTATCCACAATGCCAGCGTGAACGCACTCAAGACAGTGCTGGAGCAGTACACGGTGCAGCACTCCTAAGACTGTCGAAAAAAGTATCTTCCAGACTGACGAGAAAGGTGCAGATGCAGATGTGCCTTTATCAACAGTCTGAGGCGGAGAATTGATTCTCCGCCTTCTTTTATTTGCATTCCGCCAGGTATTCCACCGCTCTTGCCAGGCGCTGGGGAACGCGGCTGAAATGCCCTCCCGGCTCGTTCCGGAATACTACACGCGCGGTGCGCTCCGCAATGCGCTTTACCTCCATCGTCTTTTCCTCAACGGAAGCCATCATCGGGTCCGGGGAGTTCTTTTCCTTTCCGCCAAGGCTCAGGAATACGTCCCCGTGAATCGGGTGCTCCCTCAGGAACTCCGTCCACCCCGGGAACCACATGGAGCCGGAGCAGCTCGCCGCTCCGCACAGCGCCGGGAAATCCCACACAGCGGCGGAATACAGCGCGAACAGTCCCCCCAGGGAATATCCGCACAGGTACACCCGGGAGAACTCCCCGTACCGCCGGGAAAGCTCCTGCACTATATCCGGCAGGAATCCCACCAGACGGTCTGCGCCGCCGGAGAACACGCGCCCGTTCGTCCCGGCTGCCTCCCAGGGGGAGTAGTCCCGGTCCCAGTCGATATCCCCGAATTCCGCCAGGGTGACTCCGCCGCAGGACTGCGCGAGGATTCCGCCCACGTCCGCAAACAGCTCCCGGTCGAATCCGCTGAAAAGCAGCGCCAGGGTGCCGCCGGAGCCTTCCGTCCGGCAGGAGAATCCCCCGAATTCAAACTCCGTCATGGCAGCTCCCTGTGGACGTACATGCGCGAGGTCGCTCCGTTCATATCAGTACCCCCTCAAGGTGGTCCATCTCATGCTGGATTATCTCTGCGGTTATACCGCTGTATTTCACCCGGCACTTCTTCATGCGCAGGTCAAGGAACTCCACCTCTATCTCCTCATGCCGTGTGACGTTCTTAGCACCCTCGTGGCAAAGGCAGCCCTCGTTGGTTTCGTAGGTCGCCGGGCTTTCCCATACTACCTCAGGATTTATCATGACGACATACCTGTTGAACTCCTGGAACACGATAATGCGCTTCAGTACGCCTATCATGTTCGCCGCCATTCCCACGCACTCCTCGGCGTGGGCGGCGATGGTTTCCACAAGGTCCTGGGCGGTCGGGAGGTCGCTGCGGTCCGCCGGCGCGGATTTCTGACTCAGCAGGAATTTATCCTTCACTATCGGTCTTACCATGTCAGTTCCACCTTTCCTTCAGTTCGAATCTGATGTTGTGCAGGCGCAGTCCGCTGCCGCCGAAATACAGCCTGATGGACATGAAGTTCGACAGGAAGTTCGCGTCGCGCGCTATCTCCACGGGCTTTCCGCCGGTGCCGTTGAAGGTGTAGGTGCCGCTCGGGCTTCCCAGGGCGAACAGCGTAACGGAAGTCTGCGCCAGCTCCGAAAGTTCGCTGGAGACGGTGATGGTGGCGGTGTAGACTCCGGGCTTGGAAACGTTCAGTCCGAATGCGTAGCTTCCGCCCTTCTCAACGGTCACTTCCGAAAGGTCGAGGGTCAGCTCCTCGTCAATGGGATAGAACGTGATATCCGTGCTGTCCACGTCGCCGCTGTCCGCCGGGCGGTTGATGATCTCGGTGGAGTCGTCAATACCCATCTCGCGCTTCATGACGTGCGTTGTCAGCAGGAAGCGCAGTATATTCATCGCGTTTCGCTGGAGTTCACCCCGGGTCAGCTCGCCCTTTTCAAGGCTGCTGAGGGTATTGTCGTCGTTGTGCGCGCCGTCCGCAGTAACCATGTAGACATCGTTCTGCGCCATCGCCATAGCCGCGAAATCCGTTCTGGAGGTGGGAGCGTTCCGGCGGTTGATATCCGCCCACCAGTCGGTCATGGCGAATCCGTCGAAGCCCCAGTCGTCGCGCAGTATCTTCGTCACCAGGTCGTAATTTCCGGCGGTATACACGCCGTTCACCTTTCCGTAGGTGGTCATGACGGACTTCGCCTCGCCCTGCTTTACGGCGATCTCGAATCCGCGGAGGTATATCTCGCGCAGTGCACGCTCTGAGATAATGCTGTCGAGGGTGTGGCGGTGGGTCTCGCGGTTATTGCCGCAGAAGTGCTTGATGGTGCCCTCCGCACCGGTGGAGTGCAGTCCGGCAAGCTGAGCCGCCGCCAGGCTTCCCGTCAGGAACGGGTCCTCGGAAAAGTACTCGAAGTTGCGCCCGTTGAGGGGGTGGCGGTGGATATTCATGCCCGGGCCCAGCAGGCAGTCCACCTGGTTGGTGTGCATTTCAAGTCCCATCAGCGTGAACAGTTCCATCAGAAGCTGCCGGTCAAAGGTGGAGGCAAGCAGGGTGCCGTTAGGCAGGCTGAACGCCTTGGTTCCGCAGTCCAGGCGCATTCCGGAGGGACCGTCGTCGCAGCACGCGCAGGGAATTCCCAGCGCCCGGAGTTCATCGGAAATTCCGCCGAACGCCGCCGCAGTACCTGCCGTGACCTTCGGGCTGCCCATTCCCTCGCCGCGTATTATGCAGGAGAGGTCGTAGTCCGTCAACTGTGCGGTGAATTCCTCCAGGGTGTTCCTGCCGTAATATACGTCAGCCAGTTTTATTCCCTGGTCGCCGGTCTGGGGTATCTCCGCCGGGAGCTTCGCATGGGAGTGCGGCTCCGGGTCGGGGGTGAGGGGTACTTCCTCGAAGGCAATGCTGCCGCCGGAGTTGCGCATTCTCTGGAATCCCTCCACGGGAGCGAGGGCGGAATCGCACTGCCTTACCACGGTTTCGGGGATATCCAGAGCGAAGCACTCCCTTGCGGAGCGGACGTCCGCGCCGACGTAGAAGCGGTAGGTGCCGCCCTCCAGTATCCAGCAGTAGCGGTGCCCGGTCGCGCCGGAATCATCGTAGGAAGCCAGGGACTCCACCGGGATATCTATCGTCAGCCGCTCGCTCTCGCCGGGATTTATCGTCCAGGTCTTGTCGAATCCGCAGAGGACTCTCGCAGGCTTACCCAGTCTGCCCTGGGGAGCCTCGCAGTATATCTGCACCACCTCGCGGCCGGGGACGCTGCCGGTGTTGGTCACGGTGACGTTGGCGGAAACGGAATCCTCCCCGGAGGTGAACTCCGCAGCCATGCCGAAAGTGGTGTAGGAAAGCCCGAATCCGAATGGGAAGCGCACCTTGTCCCTGGCAAAGGTTTCAAAGTAGCGGTAGCCGACGTAGATATCCTCGCCGTAGCGGTCCTCCTCGCCGCTGCCGAAATACTTATCGGAGGGGTAGTCGCTGACGCTGTAAGCGATGGTATCCGGAAGCTTTCCGCTGGGGGAAACCTCGCCGGTGAGCACCATTGCCGTGCCGGTGCCGCCTACCATTCCGCCCTGCCATACATACATCACGGCGGAAATGTCGTATCTGTCCATGAATCCCATGTCGATAAGTCCGGCGGTGTTCAACAGCACGATGGTATTCTGGAATGCGGCGCTGACGCGCTTCAGCATATCCTCCTCCAGGTCGGAGAGCAGGAATGCGCCCTTTTCCAACTTGTTGTCCATCTCCTCGCCGGCGGTCCTGCCGATGATGACGATGGCGGTGCCGCAGCGCTCCGCCGCGGAATTCACGATATCGTCCGTCAGCGGCATTTCCTCCTGGGACCACGGCTCGCCGCCCCAGCCCTCGCCGTAATTGAACGGGTGCTCGCTGTCCCACGCGGTGTAGGTATCCAGGAGTTCCCTGTCAACGCTGTATCCTGCACGGATAAGTCCGTCGGTGATACCGATGACCTCGGACACGTTCACCATTCCGCCGCTGCCGGTGCCGCTCTTGTAGTAGTGCAGCTGTATCCTGCCGAATACCGCAGCGGTGCCGCCCTTCTTCAGCGGAAGCGCGCCGTCGTTCTTCAGCAGCACGACGCCCTGCGAAACCGCTCTGGCGGAGGCTTCAAGGTACTGTTCCCAGTCGAGAGTTCTTTTCATGTTTATGCTCCTTATATATTACAGGAAGCGCTGTCCGCAGAACACGGGCAGCGCCGTCAGATTTGTTACTTATTTCCGCCGAAGAGTCCGCCAAGACCGCCCAGCTTATCCTTCAGCCCGTCAACGTTGACCTTGGTCTTTACGCCGTCAACGATCTGCTTTATCACATCGTCCGGCAGGTCCACGCCGATGATCCCCTCGACCGTCTTTATCGGGTCATTCTGGAACTTTGCGGCGATGTCCGGGTCGCTCTTTACCTTGTTGACTATCTCGTCTATCCTTGCCCTGATATCCATGGTGTAAACTCCTTTATCTGCGTATTATCGCGGAATTCTCCGCTCTGCACACAGTATAGCACATTCCCCGGCAAATTTCAAGTACGGCGGCATATTTTGGCGGCGGAGTCCCATACTTTTTTATGGAAAACACTTGCATTTGACCCGATATACTGTTATAATATAAGTTGGCGGAAACGAACAAATAACCGAAAAGGGGTATGGCTTTGAATTTCTTTGGCTACATATCAGACGTATTCAGCAACCTGGTTCGCGTGTTTATGTCGATAACTGTGTTTGACGTAATAGATATGATACTCCTCGCAGTTCTTATCTGCGTGGTGATAAAACTCATGCAGGAAACCCGTGCGGAGCAGCTGCTGAAAGGTATCATGGTGCTTGTGGCGCTGTTCTTCCTGGTGCAGATATGCCAGCTCAAGGTAATGAGCTTCCTGTTCCAGAACTTCTTCCAGGTGGGACTTATTGCGGTCGTGATAGTGTTCCAGCCGGAGCTGCGCCGGATGCTCGAAAAGGTGGGCACCGCAAAGGTCCCCAGCATCGTCCAGTCGCTGGATAACGGTATCGGCGACGTGCAGGCGCGCGAGAAGTGCATTCAGGGAATTGCGGACGCCTGCGAAAGGCTCAGCCGCACACGCACCGGCGCCCTCATCGTCATAGAGCGCCAGACAAAGCTCGGCAACATCATCGAGCAGTCCACCGTGATAAACTCCGACCCGTCGCCGGAACTGTTCTGCAACCTGTTCTACAACAAGGCTCCGCTGCACGACGGCGCGGTGATAATACGCAACAACAGGATATACGCCGCAGGCTGCTTCCTGCCTATAACCAACAAGGGGCAGTATGTTGACGCCGACCTCGGCTCGCGGCACCGCGCGGCTCTCGGAATGAGCGAGAATTCCGACGCGCTGATCATCGTCGTTTCCGAGGAAACCGGAATAATCTCTGTGGCGAAAGCCGGACAGCTCACCAGATTCAACAATGAATACAATCCCAAAGAGGCTCTTATAAATATCCTCCGCGATGAGATGCCCGATGAAGCCAAGGCAAAGGGCAAGCGCAGGACAAAGCGCCCCCAGACAGGCGCCGGCGCAGAATAAGGAGGCAGCATGGATAACAAGAACAACAGCGAACAGAAGCCCAGAAATCAGCGCAGCTTACGCAGCCTGGTGGGCGGAATGGGCAAGGCTGCCCGGAACAATCTGAAAATAATAGTGCTCAGCACCGTGCTTGCGGTCATCGTGTGGATACTGGTATCCGTGCAGGTGTTCCCGACCATCGAAACCAGTATTTCCGGGATACCGATACAGGTGCAGCCTACGGAATACATGATCAGCAACAACCTGCAGATAATCGACAGCTACTCCGGGACAACGGATATCCGCATAGAGGGCAAGCGCTACGACATCGCCGCCCTCAAGGCGGAGGATTTCTACGCCGCCCTCGACCTGGATTCCGTGCGCTCCGCAGGCACATTCACCGTGCCCGTCAGCGTATCAAGTAAGACCGGCGTGGAATACACGCTTCTGGAAACCTCGCAGATGGCTGTGACCATCACCATCGACGAGATTGCCACCCGGGAATTTCCGATAACCGCCTACGCGCCGGATATCAGCCTGCCCGAGGGATACTACGTCGATGAGATAACCGCCTCCCCGGCGACCGTCACCGTGACCGGCTCGGCTTCCGTACTGGACAAGATAAGCCGTATTGAAGCAAAGGCGACTCTGGACGGCGAGATACACGAGAGCCACGAGGTGCAGACTCCGCTGACGATATACACCGCCAGCGGCTCCAAACTGGTGAACGACGATGTGAAGATAAGCGCCGATAGCGTCATGGTGAATATCCCCATCTATATGCAGAAAGAGCTTCCGCTCACGTTCTCCTTCGCCGGAGTTCCGCAGTATTTCGATATCGACAGCCTGGGCTTCGACATCTCCCCCAAGAGCATTATGGTGGCGGCGCCGGACGACAGTATCAGCAACCTCAGCGAACTCAACATCGGCACGGTGAACATTGCGGATATCCGACTGAACCAGACCGTTTCCACGATACCGATAACGCTGCCCGAGGGCTATAAGAACCTCTCCGGATACAACAGCGCCCGGGTCACCTGGGATATTGCGGACTACGGCAAGCTGGACTTCCCCGTGACCAACATAACTGTGGTGAACGTCCCCGACAACATGGAGGTCGATATCATCACACGGGAACTCACGCTGAGCGTCATAGGACCGTCAGAGCAGCTGAGTGCGCTGGCTTCCGGCGACTTCTACATCACCGCCAACCTTCTGGGAGTTTCCCTGCATGACGGCTCCCAGGACGTCCCCGTCACGGTGGTGATAACCGGCTCCGATGGCAGCAACTGCCTTGCCGTGGGAAGCTACAAAATAACCGTCAGCGCACGCACGGTAGCAGAAGAGGAATAAATGGCGATAATCATTTCACAGATAAAGACCGGACTGGACGAGCCTAAGGAGAACGCAGTATCCAGGGCGATGGCGGCGCTCCGGCTGAAGCCCGGTGATATTGCGGAAGCGCGGCTGTACAAAAGCTCCGTGGACGCGCGCCGGGAGGTGTGCTTCGTCCACTCGGTGTATATCCGGCTGAAGGACAGGCAGCGCGAAAAGCGTATTGCGGAAAAGCGCCCGGAAGTGCGCCTGTACGAGCCGGGGGAACTTATGGTGAAGCGCGGCAGCGAAAAGCTCCGTGGGGACATCTATGTAGCCGGATTCGGTCCGGCAGGAATGTTCTGCGCCCTCACGCTGTGCGAATTCGGCTATAAGCCGGTGGTACTGGAGCGCGGTGCGGACATGGACCGCCGTATCGCCGCAGTGGAGGGCTACTGGCACGGCGGCGTGTTGGACCGCTCCTCTAATGTGCAGTTCGGCGAGGGCGGCGCCGGGACATTCTCGGACGGCAAGCTCACGACCCGGATAAACGACCCGCTGTGCTCCCGGGTACTGGAGCGCCTGGCGGAATTCGGCGCCCCGGAGGAGATACTCACCCAGGCGAAGCCACACATCGGCACCGACCGGCTGCGCAGCGTCGTCCGGAATCTCCGGCAGCGTGTGATAAGCCTGGGCGGCGAGGTGAGATTCCTCACGCCGCTGGAGGGCGTGGAGCTGCGCTGCGGCAGGCTGGAGAGTATCCGCATAAACGGCTCGGATTCCCCCTGCGGAGCGCTGGCTCTGGCTGTGGGTCACTCCGCCCACGACACGTTCAGAATGCTGCGTGAAAGCGGCGTGGAGCTTGTCCCCAAGCCATTTTCCGTCGGCGCGCGTATTGAGCACCTCCAGACGGACATCGACCTTGCGCTTTACGGGAAGTACGCCGGGCACCCGGCGCTGCCCCCGGCGGAATACCAGCTGTCCTATCACGAGGGCGGCAGGGGCGTGTATACTTTCTGCATGTGCCCGGGGGGCTACGTCGTTGCCTCCGCCAGCGAGCCGGGGACTGTCGTCACCAACGGCATGAGCTACTTCGACCGCGCCGGCAGGAACGCCAACAGCGCCGTGCTGGTATCGGTTTCCCCGGAGGATTTCGGCGGCGGTCCGCTGGGCGGCGCGGAATTCATTCAGCGGCTGGAGCAGCAGGCATTCCAGATGGGACGCTCCGGGAAAGCCCCGGCGGCGCTCACCCGGGAATTCATCGCCGGTGGGAGCAGCTTCACCCTGGGCAGGGTGGAACCGACATATTCCCTCGGGGTGGAGCCTGCGGACTTGAACAGACTTTTCCCGGAATATGTCAGCACGCCGCTGAAGAACGGGCTGCGCTACTTCGACCGGCGTATTCCTGGCTTCTCCGACAGCGACAGCGTGCTCACCGCGATAGAAACGCGCAGCAGCTCTCCGGTAAGGCTTCCCAGGAACGAATCCGGATTTGCGGAGTGCGCGGATAATCTGTTCCCCTGCGGCGAGGGCTGCGGCTACGCCGGGGGTATCATGTCCGCGGCGGTGGACGGAATAAAGACCGCCGTCAGGATAATGGAGAAGTATTCGCCGGACAGCGGTGAATAATCCCCTCTGAACAGCACAAAATAACCCCCGGAATCTGAATTCGGGGGTCGTTTTTATGTCTGGATTTGTCCTTTCCATCGGCGGAGTAATGGCTCCGTCCGGGAATATCCCGTGGGTGGCTGCGGAATCCGTCCTGGCGGTGAACTGCCCGGAGTGCGCCGTGGTATTCCTGGGAGGGAAGCTCCCGGAGCTGAAGCGCGCCGCCGGGCTGATAATAGACGGTGACGCCGGAGCGCTGCCTGCCGGCAGTCCGGCGGGGATCCAGCTGATAACCTGCGGCAGGTGCGGAATGAACACCGTCAGCATTACCTCCGACGCCGGGGAAACCGTGACGCTCTCCCTGAACCGTGCAATGACAACGCTCCGGGGAGTCTGCGAGCCGATGGAGCTCCCGGTGGAGCGCTCCGGCAGGTCGGATTTCGCCTGCATGGCGGAGTTTGCGGCGGACATACTGCTGGGAAACGCTGAATAGGACATGGGAAACGCTTAATAAAAAATGGATGGCTTGCCATCCATTCAGCTTGTCGAAAAAGTTGATACGGCAGAAAATTTGAAAGAAACTGTGGGGGAAAACTCTTGTTTTCCCCCACGCCCCTTTAGCGCTTTTGAATCGTAGAGATTTCGCCGTCTGCAAGGCTAAGCGCGCAGCGCGTGCCTAACGGCAGACGAGGGCGCTGCCCTCGACTCGCCAACCTTTTGAAAAAGGCTGGACCGAAAACTTTCAGTATGCTACGCAAGATTTGATAAGTTTTTCGACGGTCTAAAATGGAAGGCAGACCCTCCATTTTTTATGCTTCCTTTTCCCTCACCGGGAAATACTCGAAGTGCTGCTGTTTTGCCTTCTCCTCGAGCGCCGGATTCACTCCCGGATTCACGTTCGCCAGCACGAACACCGTTCCCCGGGCGTTCTCTGCGGCGGCGTTCAGCATTGCGACAAGTTCCTCGCTCAGCCGCCCCGTTATCAGGAACACCACCGACGCCCCCTGCTGTCCGTCCGCCAGAAGCTGCTGCACTCCCACCGTATCGAACCTCAGCGGCATTACCGCCGCCAGGTCGTAGAACCTCTCAAAGTCCGCCATGTCGCGGATATCACAGCGGTAATCCCCCGTCACGGCGCCGAAATCCACCCGGGTGTCTACCCCTGCCTTCACCGACGCAAGCGCGATCGCTATCGCCGTTTCGATGACGGAATCCGCCTGCTTCATCGCCATGCCCGTGTCCGCGCTGTCGGGGCAGTAGTCGCAGAGTATCGTGGAGCGCCGCTCCGTCGCCTGGTCGTACTGCTTTATCATCATCTCGTCCAGCTTCGCCGTGAGCTTCCAGTGCACCAGCTGCATCATGTCGCCGATGACGTATTCCCGGACGTGGGAGAATTCCTCGCGCTCGCCCTTCAGCAGCAGCGCCGGGTCCGTGCTCTCCTCGCCGGGAGCCTCCGCGATTAGCTCGCCGTAGTCCAGCCGCCGGGGCAGGAATATCAGCGTCGCTTCGGAATCCACCCGGCGGCTGATACGGATTATCCGCAGCGGATCGAAGAATGCAGCCCGGCTTATCTCTGCGGTGTACGCTCCACGATAGCGGTGCATGACGGATACGGATATCCTGCACCTGCCCAGGGGCGGCACTGCGGCGTAGATACGCTTGCGCATGAACAGCCCCATATCCCTGTCCGGGAGATTGCACTGCAATTCCACCGGCACGCATGGGAACACCGAACGGCTGCGGACGTATATCCACAGGTCGTAAGCCTCGCCTTTCTGCCGGACTATCCTCGGGCGTGCGCCTGCCGTCATAGAGCCTTCCGCAAATCCGATGTCCGTCATGCGGCTGTTTATCAGCACGCATACCGCCGCCAGCACCGGGTAGCACAGCGCCGCGATGAACAGCACCGCCGAAAGACGGCTCTCATACGCTGCGGAGAACACCATGAACGCCACCGTCAGCGTAATGTATATCAGTCTGTTCCTGCTCATTTGCGTCCTCTCAAATTCCGCGCCTTACCGGCGGAGTTACCGAGGACACCACGTCCTGGAGCACCGTCGTGATGTCCAGACGACGGAGCTTCATCTCCTGCCGCAGAACGATCCTGTGGCTGAACACCGGGATCATCAGGCGGACTATATCCTCCGGCACTACATAATCCCTGCCGCTGAGGTATGCAAACGCCCTCGCCGCCTGGAGTATAGCCAGCGACGCCCGGGGACTCACGCCGAGTTCCACGCCGCCGTGCGCCCTCGTCGCTGCGGAAAGCTCTGCGATGTACCTGCACACGCTGTCCGCAGCCCTTACCTGCTGTACCTCGTCAATACAGCCCTGGAGCTGCTCGGCGGTCATTATCTGCTGCACCTCTTCCACGGGATTCACGCTGAGCCTGTCCAGCAGTATCCCGGTTTCTTCCTCAACGCTGGGGTATCCCATGCTGATCCTTATCATGAATCGGTCAAGCTGAGCCTCCGGCAGTGGGAACGTTCCCACATAACCCTGGGAGTTCTGGGTCGCTATTACCATGAACGGTGACGGCAGGGAATGCACCACGCCGTCAACGGTGACGCGCTTCTCCTCCATCGCCTCCAGCAGGGCGGACTGCGTTTTCGGGGAGGTACGGTTGATCTCGTCCGCCAACAGGATATTCGTCATGACAAGTCCTGCGCGGTATTCAAAGCGGTTCTCCTCCCGGTCGAACATGGTGAAGCCGGTGATATCCGACGCCATGACGTCCGGAGTGAACTGCGCGCGCCGGAATGCAAGTCCCGTTGCCCTGCCAAGTGCCATTGCGAGGGTGGTCTTTCCCACGCCGGGTACGTCCTCGATGAGCACATGCCCCTGTGCCAGCAGTGCGGTCAGAATAAGCTGAACCGCCTCCTGCTTTCCCTTTATTACCTTGGATATCTCGGCGCCGAGCCGGGACATCAGCTGATTTCCATTCATATACGCCATTTACGCTCCTTGCCCTTTGGTTGTGAGTAATGGTACCGAGTGCGAAAGGCATCTGTCTGTACTAAGAACACTCTGCAATTTATTATAACACACTCATCATCTGAATTCAACCACTTTTTCCAGATTCAGCCCACAAAATAAATCAATCTTTTCAGATCCCCCGGGAGAGTCTGGACATGGGAGTTGTGTAGAAATAATTCTGCCGGAACATCTCCTCCGGAGGAGCCTCGCTGATGATCTCGCCGTTGAACAGCATTCCGCAGGTGTCCGCGCAGGCGGCTGCGAATTCCGTATCGTGGGTTACCAGGAGCACCGCCGTGCCACTCGCCGCAATATCCCGGAGCATTGCCGCGAATCCCTCCCGGGAAGCGGCGTCAGTCCCCTTTGTCGGCTCGTCAAGCATCAGCAAATCCGGATTCTCCGCCAGCAGCTTTGCAAGCGCCAGCTTCTGCCGCTCACCGCCGGAGAGGTCGAGGGGGTCCCTGCCGGAAAGCTCCGTCAGCCCGAATTCCGCCAGCATTTCCTGCGGAGCCTCCTCCCCGGCGGCGTCCCGGGTGAACAGCATGCAGGGATTCTGCGGCAGGTACGCGGTTTTCGCTCCCCGGCGCAGTCTTATCCTGCCGCCGGTGGGCTTCACTATGCCGTAAATTGCTTTCAGCAGCGTTGATTTGCCGCTGCCGTTTCCGCCGATGACCGCGTAGATTTCCCCGGGACGCACGCTCAGGGAAGTCCCCCGGAGCACCTCCGGGGCGGTCCTGCCCCATCCGGCGTAAAGCTCCCGGACGGACAGCAGCGGCTCCTGCGCGGACTTCTCCACGGTCCGGTCGCCGGAGCAAACCGGGTGCGCCGCGATGTATTCCCGGCACAGGGAGTCCTGCCTGCCCTCGCGCACCGACACCGGGGAGGGTCCCTTTCCGCCCGCCGCCCGGAATACACGCTGCGCCGCAGTTAGAGCGCACCCCATAGGGTGCCCGGCAGGAAGCTGCCCAGTAAGCATTGAGGGGCGGCAGTCCGCAATAACGCTGCCGCTGTCCAGTACTATCACCCGGTCGGATATTGGGAGCAGCTCCTCAAGGCGGTGCTCCGCCGCTATCACTGTGATACCGAAATCGTGATTCAGCCGGCGCACCGCGTCCACGAAATTCTGCGCCGCCACCGGGTCCAGCTGGGAAGCAGGCTCGTCCAGCAGCAGTATTTCCGGGTGGAGCGCCGCGGCGGAGGCAAGGCACAGCAGCTGCTTCTGTCCGCCGGAAAGGGTGGAGGTATCGCGCCCGAAAAGTTCCTCAAGCCCGAAATAGCATGCCATCTCCCCAACCCGGCGGCGTATCTCACCCCGGGGAAGTCCCACGCTCTCGCAGGAGAACGCCAGTTCATGCCACACCTTGTCCGTGACGGTCTGCGCCTCCGGATCCTGCATTACGAATCCTACGGCGGCAGCGGTGCAGCTGTCCGGCTGAGCCGGAAGCTCCCTCCCATTCAGGAGTATTCTGCCCCCGGCCTCGCCGCGCGGCTGTATTCCCGGCTTCAGCAGACGTAGGAGCGTGCTCTTTCCGCAGCCGGAAAGTCCGCACAGGGTCACGAATTCCCCCGGCTCCACCGACAGCGTGACGTCCCTCAGCGCAGCGTTTCCGCCAGGGTAGCTGAAGGACAGGTGCTCTGTTTCTATCTGCTTCACTTTATCCACCAATCCGGAGTAAGCTCCCCCAGGGTCACGACCCTGTCGGCGCCGTAGTCCATCATTATCTCTATCCTGTGTAACTTCGCCGCGTTATACATATCGTTCCATATACTGTCCATTTATTTCTCCTTTGCCCTGGCAGAATTCAGCCCAAGTCCCCGGGCGTACTGCACGTTCTCCCGTAAGACCACCGCGGAGGGCAGCAGGAAGAACACCCCGGATACGCAGTACAGCAGGATATCCGGCAGCCGCATGCGTATTCCGGACACCGCCGGATAGAACCAGAACGCCCCGGCGCCGGATATCATCAGCACGGCGCACACTGCGCCCAGGAATACCGTCACGGCAAGCACGGCGGCGGTCCCTCCGGTGAAGCGGTACAGCGAAAAGCTGGTGCGCCGTGCGGTGCCGTAGCCCCGGGCGCGCATTGACAGCGCGGAATCCATCGCCTGTTCGGCGGAGTATCCCACCGAAGCGGAAAACGCCCGTAAATACCCCCGGACCGTAGTGCAGCGCTGCACGGCGATGAACTCCCGGGTGCGCCGCACGAACATCGGAATGAATCTTATCGCGCAGGAAAGCACCAGCCCTGCCGCCGGAAGTATCCTGCCGAACAGCCAGATGTACTTGTCGCTGGTGACGTACCGCACCGCATTATTCCCCCACAGGCAGACCGACGACAGCATGACTCCGGTGAATGCGCCGTAGGCAAGCGCCTCCAGGGTGAACGCCATATCCCCGACAAAGAACAGTGCGGTCGCGCCGTTATGCACGAACAGGAAGTTCGCCAGCGCCGCCGTAAATGCAATGGGAACAGTCCATCCTATCCCCCGGAGTCTGCCGGAAAGTGCCGCCAGAAGCGCCGCCCCGGCGAGGGATTCCAGCACCACGACCGGGCTTCCGGCGAAGGCGGTTATTCCCAGCACCCCCAACAGGTATAGGAATCCCACCGCCGGGTGCATTCTCTCAAGCTTCCTCAAATTATCCCCTCGCTGTAAAGCCAGTCTATAAGTCCCTCGCAGCCCTCGCGCACGTCCCGACAGGTCGTTTCGAATTCCCCGGTGTACCAGGGGTCGGCGATGGCGCCGGGGCGGTCGGTGAAATCCAGCAGCATGCGTATTTTCGGGGCGTATTCCTCTCCGGCTATACGGGTCATGTTGCGGATATTCGCGGAGTCCATTCCCACCAGCAGGTCGAATTTCCCGGCGTCCGCCCGGGTCATCTGCCGGGCGCGCTTGGCGGAGTAGTCTATTCCCAGCCGCCGGAGTACCGCCGCCGTGCCGTAATGCACCGGATTCCCTATCTCCTCGGTGGAGGTCGCCGCGGATTCCGCCGTGACCCCGGTGATACCGCGCTTCTTCAGCATATCCAGGAATACAAACTCCGCCATCGGAGAACGGCAGATGTTGCCGTGGCAGACGAAAAGTATCTTGTACATGGGGTCATTCCTTTCTGAAAGGCTTTGTTATGCGCTTTACTGCCGCGTTTTGCTCACTGTCAGATTTTACATATTTCCGTTCGGATTCACAGAAAATGCGCAAATCGGGGCAAATTGCGGACGTGTGTAGTAGTCAAATGGTAGTAAAAATCTGCGGTTTTACTACTAAGAATTTTGCAGATGTTTTTATTATAGCACAGAATTTCAGATTTGCATAGTACCAAAAAGAAAACGCCCTGCAAATCGCAGGGCAGAATCTTATAGCGTATTATCCCATCACTCTGAACATCTCCTGCGTTTTCTCACCGCTAAGTTTATCTATTTCCATTTTTATCGTAGTACAGAAATCTCGCGTACCCATCTATTATTCGTTCGCGTTTTGGTGGTTCTCTGTCCTCAACTATGGCACGGAAGCACCCGACAACATCATCGGTGAGCGTCAGTTTTCTTGTACCAGCTTTGGTCTTGGTAGGCTCAATATGGTAAGTGCTGTCCGAAGTCCGCTGCAATTGATGGTCGATATTCAGCACTTTTTTCTGTAAATCTATATCTTTAAGTGTAAGCCCGCAAAATTCTGAAATTCGCAGTCCGGTGTGAAACAGTATGTATATTGCTTTGTAATATTTGCAGTAGCAATTGTCGTCGTGCACGAATTTAAGAAACCGCCGCATATCCTCGCGGCTGATGGCTTCTCTTGTAACGCTGTCGTTGACCACGACACCCACAAGCTGAAATACGAACTGGTTCTTGTTCAGGATATCATCATCGACCGCCATCTGGAACGCAGGTCGCAGAATTCCCCTGACTGTTTTTACCGTGCTGTATCCTCTGCCGGCCTTCTGAAGTTTTATCAGAAACAGCTTAGCGTCCGAGGTTTTGATGTGCGAAATCTTTTTTGCACCGAATTCCCCGTTTTTGAGAATATTCATAACGAAATTGTAGTTTGCCACCGTGCTGGGTCTGGAACCCGTTTTTGTGGAAAGATAACGCTCGGTGATCTCAACGACTGTGAGATTAAGTTTTTGTGGGTCAAGCTGCGATTCAATATCGCGCCCTATCTGCTTTTCAAGTTCACGGAGTGATGGCGTAGCTTTCTTTCCTGCCGGAAGTTTATCCGTGGGTTCAAGCCGCCGTAAAACGCTATGAAATCAAGTTGTGTACCGCTTCTGATAAGAGCAAGGAACTTTCTGCTGCTCAAATCAAAAAGCAAAATGGTTTCATTGGGGTTAAGAAGGTCTTTTTCGCCCAGTTCGGTTTTCGCCATAAAATCTCACTCCCTTCATGACGTTTTCCGTTCAACGGTCATTACTATATGGTCACCTCTAAAAACCTTGTTTGAGTGAAAATGTGTATAGCACACCGACTGCTTCTTCAAACCTCCTCGTAAGGCATACAGCCTTACGAGGAGGTTTTCCTTGCATTCGGTGAACTCTACCCATTTTCCCTTTTCAAACCGGTTTTTAGAGGTTCCCATAACATAGATCAATCCAAAATGCAACAAAAAAACATCTAAAAACGGAACCACCAGTTTCCGTTGCCGACATTGCAGTGATTCTGCGCGACCATGCAACGACCTTAGTAATGCGCTCGTCGAACGCCGTTTGTCACCAGCAATTACACATATTCAGCGGTAACATTCGCCAAAAGATTCCGCACAAATTCAGCAACAGCAACAAAACCACAGACATTATAGTAAAAGGGGCAGCATGTCTGCCGCTCCCCTGTAGTATGCAGGCTCAGCTGTTGACATACTCCTTGATAACTTCCATTATCTCGTTGAGTCTGCTCTCACCGATCCCCTTTATTTCGCCGATCCTGCCGCGGAGTTCGTCCAGGTCAAGGGACGTTCCGTTGGGGCTTTCCTCGGCGTTTTTGTAGATCTGCCCGACAAAACGCTGCATCTGCTCGCGATTAAAGCCCTTTATCTGCTTGTAGGTTTCTCGGGATAATGTGTAAATATTCTGTTCTGACATGGGTTTACCTCTTTCTGAAATAGTGAACAGATTAGATTATATCACATTTCCGGACAGAATGCAACTATTTTTTCATGTATATAATTGACAAAAGCCCCCTTTGCGGATCATTATTTCCGCAGAGGAGGCTTTCTCGCCGGTTTCACTTGATAATGGTGCTGTTATTGATCACCAGCGTGCTGTACAGAAACAGTATATCCTGCCCGTGGAATTCAACGAATCTGCCCAGCAGTTCCGGCATGAGATAGCGTATATCCACCAGCGTGATTTTGGCGTATCCCTCTGCCAGGAGCGGCGCAAGGCTGCTCGCGAAGGAATCGCGGAATATCACCAGCTCCCTGTCCGTGGAAGCGTTCGGATTTTCGATGGTGAGCAGGGATTTCGCCCCTGAAAGGAATATCTCATACGGGTCGTCGCCGGAGGCAAGATCCAGGTTATATACAGCGGAATAGCTGTTGGTTTCCATGTCGAATACGCGGCATTCCGACAGAACATCGTTCTCCAGATAGACGAGCGAATCCGGCTCGACGCTGATGTCAGACTGACGGCAGTGTACGCCGTAAAACGGCACGTCAAGCGTGGTCTGCGTATATTCCCCGGAAACCGCGACTCCCATCGCGGAAGCGATACTCTCAGCCACGTCGGTTATCTTCTCCTGTCGCCAGTGGGTGTCGGTGTGGTAGTAGTCGGTCAGCTCCAGCAGCGGATATATGTCAATGTATTCCGCGTAATCCATCTTGTTCACAAGCCGGGAAGTCAGCTCTGAATAGTCTATCGACGGATACCCATTCTGCTCGGCAAGGAAGTAATTCTTGTCCGGAATCACGCTGACGAATATGTTATCGCAGTTATCCTTAAGATACTGCTCGTAGACGTATCCAAACCGCTTCGCTGCGTATTCCACCGACTTCTCGTCCAGGGGATAATTCAGCTTTGCGGCGTAACCGTCCACGACATAAACTCCGCTTTCATCGGCAGCCAGCCGACACCTCCGAATCCGTTGAGGCTTCGGAGGAACTTACTGTGGTCGTGGTCGCCGGGGACTCGTCGGTAAGGTAACTGGAACTGCTTTCCGGTGCCGCGCATCCGCTGAAAATCACGGCAGACAGCAGGGCGGCGGCTAATCTGGTCTTTTTCATCACTCTATATTCTCTTCAAAAACTATTGTGGTAAAGGGATATGCTTCGGACATGTGCTTTACATAGGAATCGATCAGTTCCTCCAGACCGTATGCGCACACTATGTAGTCGCCGACCTCCGCCACGATGAACTTGTCCGGGAATCCGCACATCCATCTTATCGATGCTATATTATCCCTGATGGACTTGCACAGCGCCGCCGTGTCGGTACCCTCAACGACGTGGTATGCCCCGGTGGAGAAGGTGTTGGTGTTCATCATGTGTATCATTGACGCCGCGCTGTCTATCTTTCCAACCTCGGAAGCCGGGAATCCGGTCAGGCGGTCAAGCTCATCTGGATTGTCCAGGCTGAACGGACCTGCACCATCGACTACATCGCCGCTGCTGAAGTCGCCGCCTGCGACCGGGAACTTCTCATCCTCGCTGAACAGCGCCCAGGCGGAATTTATCAGTTCCGACGGACTGGAGATCTTTACTTCGGCAGGCTCCTCCGGCTCGGGAGTTTTCGTGGTATCCGCAGGCTTGGTGGTCGTCGGCTTGGTAGACGCGGGCTTTGTAGCTGCCGGTTTGGTAGTCGCAGGCTTGGTGGTTGAAGGCTTGGTATCCTCCGGCTTGCTGGTTTCCGGGGCGCTGGTTTCGGGTGCGGTCGTTTCCGGTGCACTGGTTTCCGGAATGCTCGTTTCAGGCTCAGCGGTTTCCGGGGCGCCCGTTGTCGGCTCGGTCGTCGTGGGTGCGCTGGATTCACGGGTGTCGGGTTCCGGCTCGGGGGGTCCGGGGTTGGGGTCGGGGTCCCCGGCTGCGGCTTT
>OGUO01001009.1_pt1 | contig 19664 bp, 19 predicted proteins | sample 1553641 | NCBI WGS metagenome assembly OGUO01 (sample SAMEA2579980, study PRJEB22360) | human gut metagenome | biome: human gut; feature: human-associated habitat; material: faeces | place: Denmark | collected 2008/2010 | reverse complement strand
CTCAGTCCCGAAAAACCGCGTTTTCCCTTGCCTGCTGAGGGTTGGTTTTACTTGATGTCGTTGTTGGTCTTGCCTGCGCGGAACTGGGAAATATCATCTGTCTTCTTGGAACCGTCGTACAGATTTGCTGCTGCTACATACATAGCTGCGCATCTTACAAGGTCATCTTTGTAGGTGATCTCGTTCGGAGCGTGAGCCTGGCTCTCAGCACCCGGGCCAAAGCCTACGCACGGGATGCCGTAACGGCCCTGGATTGCAACACCGTTGGTGGAGAAGGTCCACTTATCGATCAGCGGACGGTTACGAAGCTCTTTGGTGGAATCCGGTCCCATACGATGATCGCCGAACAGAGCTACGTGTGCATCGTACAGAGCCTGTACATGAGCTGCGTTCTCTTTGTTGATCCAGGTGGGGAAGTAGCACTCGGTCTCGTAGACCTCGCCGGTCCAGGAGGGCCGGTCATACATATACATGGAGACCTTCACATCGTCGCCGTACTTCTTTACGCTGGGCAGCTGGCGGATCTCCTCCAGGCAGGAGTCCCAGGTCTCGCCGGCAGTCATGCGGCGGTCGATGGAGATGGAGCAGGAGTCCGCAACAGCGCAGCGGGAGGGAGAGGTGTAGAAGATCTGGCTGGTGGTGCAGGTGCCGCGGCCGAGGAAGCGCGCGTCTTCCCAATGCTCGGGGTTGTACTTCGGGTCGAGCATCTTGACAAGGCCCTTGATCTCCTTATCATCGGCGGCGTCGTTCTCGTTGAGGTCGCGGACGTTCAGCAGGACCTCGGCCATCTTGTGGATGGCGTTGTCGCCGCGCTCGGGCGCGGAGCCGTGGCAGGAGACACCGTGCATATCGACGCGGATCTCCATGCGGCCGCGGTGACCGCGGTAGATGCCGCCGTCGGTGGGCTCGGTGGAGATAACGAATTCGATCTTGCTGCGGGCGTCCTCAGGACCGTTGAAGTACTCATTGACGATGGACTGCCAGCACATACCGTCGCAGTCCTCCTCCTGCACGGAGCCCACGACCATCATCTTGTAGCCCTTGGGCAGCAGGTCCAGATCCTTCATGATCTTCACGCCGTAGGCGGCGGCGGCCATGCCGCCCTCCTGGTCGGAACCGCCGCGGCCGTAGATGATGTCATCGGTCTCATAGCCCTTGTAGGGGTCGGCTTCCCAGTTTTCGATATTGCCGATGCCAACAGTATCGATGTGGCTGTCGATGGCGATGATCTTGTCGCCCTCGCCCATCCAGCCGATGACGTTGCCCAGCTTGTCGAACTCCACCTTGTCATAGCCCAGGGCCTTCAGCTCCTCGGCGATGCGCTTGACGACGCCCTCTTCCTCACAAGACTCGGAAGGGATGGCGATCATGTCCCGCAGGAACTTGACCATAGCGGGTTTGTACGCCTCGGCGGCGTTTCTGATGGCAGCAAAATCCATAATGTACCTCCGCAAAAATTTTATCAAATTCTGTGTTAAAAACGGGTAAACGGTTTTTACCATCTCCTATCATAGCACATGGTAGCTGGATGTCAAACAAAAATTTAGGAAATCAAAAAGTTTTTCAGAAAAAACCGTTGCTTTTTGTGGGAGGTGTGGTATTATGTAAGAGGAGAAAAGCGGAAAAGGAGGGTGTTATGGAGGCGAAACGATTAGAATCGCTGAAGCAGATCGCCGCGGGCATCGCGGCGCAGTTCGGCGACAAGTGCGAGGTGGTCATCCACGATGTGGCCAGCAGCCACCCGGAGCACACCATCGTACACATCGAAAACGGGCACGTGTCCGGCCGGAAGATCGGCGACGGTGCATCCAGGGTCGTCATGGAGCAGCTGGAGCATCAGAACGAGCAGCCCCAGGACCATCTGTGCTACCTGACGCGGACGCCGGGCGGGAAGATACTGAAATCCTCGTCCCTGTATATCCGCAACAGCCGCGGCGCGGTCACGGCCATATTTTCCATCAACTACGACATCACCAACATCATGATGATGCACCAGGAGCTGGGCGAGTTCATGCTCACCCGCGACCGGGAGCAGTCCGAGCCGGAGAAGATCATCAACGTCAACGATGTGCTGGACGAGCTGATCCAGCAGTCCGTGGCGCTGGTGGGCAAGCCTGCGGCCCTGATGAACAAGGACGACAAGATCCGGGCCATCCGCTTCCTCAGTGACGCGGGCGCGTTCCTGGTCACCAAGTCCGGCGACAAAGTGGCAAAATACTTCGGTATTTCCAAATACACCTTATATTCCTATATCGATGCGAACAAACAACAGGAGGAAAAGAAACATGGGTAAAATCGATCTGTCCATCAACAAAGTCGGTCTGGCGCATAACATCCAGAAGGCCAAGGAGAACAACGTCATTATCCCCACCATCGCCCAGATGCAGAACCCTGACCTGATCCCCGAGAAGATCAAGGCCAAGCTGAGCCACACCGGTCTGTGGGATGTGGATCCCGTCAACCTGTTCCGCATTTCCTGGCACAACGAGGCCAAGGAGTCCGGCGGTCTGTTCCAGGCGGTCCCCAACTATGTGGAGATCCCCAGCAAGCTCTCCGGCGTGCCCTGCCGCATCGTTGCCATGTCCGGCAAGTGGTTCCCCACCGGCTGCCACAAGGTCGGCGCCTCCTTCGGCTGCCTGGCTCCCCGCCTGGTGACCGGTCAGTTCGATGCCACCTATCACCATGCCGTGTGGCCCTCCACCGGCAACTACTGCCGCGGCGGCGCCTTCAACTCCAAGCTGCTGGCCTGCGAGTCCGTGGCCATCCTGCCCCAGGATATGTCCAAGGAGCGTTTTGACTGGCTGAAGTCCATCGCCGGCCAGATCATCGCCACCCCCGGCTGCGAGTCCAACGTGAAGGAGATCTTCGACAAGACCTGGGAGCTGAAGCAGGATCCCACCATGATGATCTTCAACCAGTTTGCCGAGATGGGCAATCCCCTGTGGCACTACAACGTTACCGGCTACGCCCTGGCCGACCTGTTCGAGGCCGTCAAGAAGCCCGGCCAGAACTTCGCCGGCGCCTGCTTTACCTCCGGCTCCGCCGGCACCATGTCCGCCGGTGATCTGCTGAAGGAGCGCTATCCCCACCTGAAGCTGGCCGTGGGCGAGGCCCTGCAGTGCCCCACCATCCTGGATAACGGCTTTGGCGGCCACCGCATCGAGGGTATCGGCGACAAGCACATCCCCTGGATCCACAACGTGAAGAACACCGATATGGCCATCGCCATCGACGACGAGGACAGCCAGCGCCTGCTGCGCCTGTTCAACACCCCCGAGGGCCAGAAGTACATGAAGGACGAGTTGGGTATGTCCGACGAGGAAGTCCAGAAGATGACGTGGCTGGGCATCTCCGGTATCGCCAACGTCCTGTGCTGCATCAAGATGGCCAAGTACTACGAGCTGACCGAGAACGACGTGGTGGGCACCGTGCTGACCGACTCCGCTGTCATGTACCAGTCCCGTATCGAGGAGCTGAACCAGATGTACGGCGCGTACAACGCTCATGAGGCGTCTCTGGACCACAACCTGCACATGCTGGGCCTGAAGACCGACTCCATGCTGGAGCTGACCTACACCGAGCGCAAGCGTGTCCACAACCTGAAGTACTACACCTGGGTGGAGCAGCAGCAGATGAACGTGGAGGACCTGAACGCCCAGTGGTACGATACCAAGAACACCTGGGACGCCGTCCACGCACAGGCCAAGGAGCTGGACGAGCTGATCAATGAGTTCAACGAGGCCACCGGCCTGCTGAAGGCTCTGTAAGCCAAACCATACCGGACCCTCACCGGGCGGGGCCTTCGCCCCGCCCGGTATTTCTTATTTCATATAAGGAGAACCACCATGAAAAACGTAAAATACGGCAAATGTGTCCGCTGCGGCAAGACCTACGACGCCGTTCCCGACCTGACCAACTGCGAATGCGGCGGTATCCTGGATATCGTCTATGACTACGACTACATCAAGTCCGTGCTGACCAAGGAGAAGCTGGCCAAGCGCGAGAACCGTTCCATGTGGCGCTACCGTGAGCTGCTGCCTGTGGAGGAGACCACGCCCGACACGCCGCTGCGCGTGGGTTGGAGCCCCCTGTACGAGGAGCCGAAGCTGGCGGAGCTGCTGGGCATCAAGCGTCTGTGGGTCAAGGACGATGGCCAGAACCCCACCGCATCCCTGAAGGACCGTGCCAGTGCCATGGCCGTGGCCAAGGCCATGGAGGCCGGCGCCAAGACCATCGCCTGCTCCTCTACCGGCAACGCCGCCAGCTCTCTGGCCGGCAACGCCGCCGCCGCAGGTATCAAGACCTATATCTTCGTTCCCGAGCGCGCCCCCAAGGGCAAGGTGGCCCAGCTGATGATCTTCGGGGCCAATGTCATCTCCGTCAAGGGCAACTATGAGGAGACCTTCAAAATGTCCGCCCAGGCCATCGAGAAATACGGCTGGTACAACCGCAACGCCGCCATCAACCCCTACCTCTCCGAGGGCAAAAAGACCGTGGCGCTGGAGATCGCCGAGCAGCTGAACTGGGAGATGCCCGACTATCTGGCCATCTCCGTGGGCGACGGCTGCACGATCGCCGGTGTGTGGAAGGGCTTTAAAGACCTGTACGCCATCGGCTTCATCGACAAGCTGCCCCGCCTGATCTCCGCCCAGTCCCTGGGCTGCTATCCCATCAACCGCGCCATCCAGGAGGATAAGCCCTGGGAGCCCATGGAGGAGAACACCATCGCCGACTCCATCTCCGTAGGCGTGCCCCGCAATGCAGATAAGGCCCTCATGGCCATCCGCGAGTCCAACGGTATCGCCGTGAACGTCTCCGACGAGGAGATCCTGGCCGCCCAGCGCCTGCTGGGCCGCACCTGCGGCGTGTTCGGCGAGCCTGCCGGTGTCACCGGCGCGGCGGCGCTGAAGAAGGCCTGCGAGGAGGGACTGATCCCCCACGACGCCACCGTGGTGTCCGTGGTCACCGGCAACGGCCTGAAGGACGTGGCCAACGCCATCAAGTCTGCCGGCGAGCCCATTCACATCGAGCCCGACCTGGATCTGATGGTCGAGGAGTTCAAGAAGCGCGGCGTGACCGTGGAGTAAAATGCAGCATCCCCCGGCAAATGCACAGCATTTGCCGGGGGATTTTCTCTTGCCAATCCATCAGGAATGTGGTACAATATATCCCGTAATACAGCTCATATAGCCCCGCGAGAATGGCGCGGGCGTTTCTACGGAGCCGCCGACGGCTCTGCTATGGGTGTTTCGATGCAGGGTGCATCGGAGCATCCATTTTTATTTTGCTTGCAGGAGGTACCTCACCATGACACAGGTCTTACGCGGCAATATCGTCCATGCGCCCGCCATGGGCCGCCTGGACATTCTCGAGCACGGCTGCCTGGTGCTGGAGGACGGCGTTATTACCGGCCTTTATCCCGATCTGCCCGCCCATCTGGAGGGCGCGGAGGTCCGCGATTTCGGCGACCGCATCATCATGCAGTCCTTCGCAGATATGCACCTCCACGCCCCCCAGTACCCCATGCTGGGCATGGGGATGGACCTGCCGCTGCTGGACTGGCTCAACACCTACACGTTCCCCGCCGAGGCGCGGTTCGCCGACCTGGACTATGCCCGCCGCGTCTACCGCCGGCTGGCTACCGACCTGATCACCAACGGCACCACCCGCGTCTGTATGTTCTCCTCCCTCCACACCGACGCTACCCTCGTCCTCATGGACGAGCTGGAGCGCGCCGGCGTCACCGGCTATGTGGGCAAGGTCAACATGGACCGCAACGGCCTGCCCGGCAAGCTGCAGGAGACCACGGAGGAGTCCGTGCGGGAGACGCTCCGCTGGCTGGATGCCTGCCGTTTTGAGCACATCAAGCCCATCCTCACGCCCCGCTTCACGCCCAGCTGCACCAACGAGCTGATGACCCAGCTGGGAAAGCTGGCCAACGAGCGGGGGCTGTACGTCCAGTCCCACCTGTCCGAGAGCACCAATGAGATCGCCTGGGTGAAGGAGCTGCACCCCGAGTGCAGCCAGTATTGGGAGACATACGACAAGTACGGCCTTTGGAAGGACCACACACTCATGGCCCACTGCGTCTGGTCCGACGAGCGCGAGCGCGCCGCCATTCGTGACGCCGGTGTGGTGGTGGTCCACTGCGGCGACTCCAACGTGAACATCTGCTCCGGCATCTGCCCCGTCCGCCGCATGGTCAACGAGGGCCTGTGGGTCACCCTGGGCAGCGATATCGCCGGCGGCGCCCAGCTGCCCATGTACAAGGTCATCACCATGTCCATCCGCACCTCCAAGGCCCGCCGCGTCACCGATGAGCAGCACCCCGAATTCCTGACCGTGGCCGAGGGCTATTACCTGGGCACCACCTCCGGCCACAAGTATTTCGGGGCAGGGGAGGGCTTCGCCGTGGGAGATAAGCTCCACGCCGTGGTCATCGACGACGGCGACTTCCCCGAGGCCGCCCATCCCCTGAACGTGGAGGAACGCTTTGAGCGCGCCATCTACATGACCCACCGCCACAACATCGTCTCTGTCTGGTCCGACGGCCGCGAGGTCGTCCGCAGATAAAGTGAAAAATGACCGGGTATCCCGGTCATTTTTCATTTTCCATGCCAGAATTATTCAAAAAAACCTTGTCAAATGGGAAATCTTTGTTATAATGAAACCAACCGACAGGGTGGCAGAGGTACCTCTGCATTTGCGTTTTAACAAGCTTAAAACGATGGCTCCTGCGGAAATCTAAAGAAATCGGGGTAGAAACGATGAAAAAATTGTTGGCAACCATACTGGCGCTGGTCATGGCGCTGTCCCTCTGCACTATCGGCTGGGCAGACGTGACGACGGTGAAAGATGAAACGGAATTGAAAAACGCTGTTGCAAACGGCGGTGAGATCAAGCTGGCAAAATCTATTTCTTTGACAGAGACAATGGAAGTCAAAGGCGGAAAGAGTGTTGTCATTGACATGAATGGATATGACATCACTGCGACGAGTTCCGCAGCCTTCAAAATCGAGAACGGCTCGTTGAGGATTACTGGCAATGGTACAGTTTCTGGTGGTACGGGGTCGGATTATAAGCTGGTTTATCTGCTCGGTTCAAAGGAATCGAGTGCGGCAAATTATAGCACACTTACTGTCGATGAAAATGTGACCGTGAAATGCACGGATGGCTATGCGGTTATGATTAGCAGTAATGAAGGTTGCGCTTATGGTGTGGTTATCAATATTGCTGGTAAACTGGAAGCACACTATGGTGGATTGTACGTCAACGGTATGATAAAGTGCTTGGAAGGGAATGTGCCTGTGATAAGCACGACGGCAAGTAGTATCATAAAGTCCGAAGGCGTTGGAATTTATGCAGCCGGTTTTGCTAAATGGACGCTGAATGGAAATATTGACGCAACGGGAGGAGAGGCTGTTTCCGTAAAGAGCGGCATTTTTGAGATTGCAGGGGGAAAATACAAGGCAAGCGGTGAGTATGCTGACCCTGCGGTAGCAAACGGAAATGGTACAGAGGAGACCGGTGCGGCGATTTCTATTACCAGCAACGATGGGTACGCGAAGAAGATTCAGGTGACTATCTCTGGCGGAACATTTGAGAGCGTAAATGGAAATGCGCTTTACGAGGGCATTGCGAAGAATGGCGATGTGTCTGCGGCAGCAAAGAGCTTTGCGACTGTCTCTGTCACAGATGGTACATTTAACGGAAACGAACAGAAGGAAGCGATAGCGATAACGACGGCGGACAACAAGGCGGTCGTCTCCGGCGGTACCTTCTCCACCAGTGTCAAGGGCTACGTTGTCTCTGGGTTGAATTATGAAGCGGTCAACGGTGGTGAATACACCTACCACGGAGATATCAACTCTGCGGTTGCTGCGGCTGGTGCAAATGGTGAGATTAAAAATCTGAAGGAGACACCCGCACAGGGGAGCGATCATGATGTCATCCTGAAGGACGGAGATACGGTTGTCACTACGCTGCGTACAAGTGCGACCAGCGTGGATTTGCCTACCCTGACCAAAACTGGCTATACGTTCAAGGGCTGGAAAGACGACGCAGGTAAAGTCCATACGGGTACTTTCACACTTCCGAGTCAGGCGGTAACAGACAATTTCTATCTCACCGCGGTCTGGTCCGCCAACTCCTATTACTACTATTCCCCCAGCACCACCCCCGATACCACCAAGGGATCTCCCAAGACCTTTGACGCGGGCGTGGGTATCTACGCCGTGACGGCTCTGCTGTCTGTGACCGGCATGGCGTGGGCCGGCAAAAAGCGGCACTAAGTCAACAAAAAAGAAAGCCCGTAAGGGCTTTCTTTTTTGCTCCGCCGGCAGACAGAAAAGCGGCCGCCATCAGGCGGTCGCTTTCTTGATAATGATCTCGTTCTCCATCAGGTCGATCTTCTCGATCTGCCCATTTACTACCGTGGGGATGCCCATGATATCGGTAAACACCAGCTGTCCGTCCTTCTGTGTTACGGACGCCACGTTTTTGCACACCGGCTGCCGTTCCGCCGTCCATACTGTGGAAAGACACATCGTTTATTCCTCTCCTTTCAGGATCCGCAGGGCCTCCGCCAGCTTCTCGTTGCCCACGGTCAGGTCCACCACGGCTTCGTGCAGCAGCTGCGCGGCCTCGCCCTCTACGCTGTGGGCCAGCTCGTGCAGTTCCTCGGCGTGGTGCTGGTTATGCGTCACCATGTACGCCAGCAGCGCCACCGTCTCCTCCGGCGAGTGGTGCTCATGCGTATGCCCGTGATCGTGCCCATGCTCATGGGTATGGGCGTGTGTGTGCGGCGCGTCTGCACCGGCATGATCGGCCGAATGTACGGCCGCTTTCTCGTCAATAGTACACATATCCGCACCTCCGTTTTTTCTGTGCTCATTCTACCACGGCGGCGCTGAAAAGTCAATTTTTCTCCCCAAATCGTCAAAAAACCGACGATAACAGACATATCTCCTGAAAGTGTCCGAAATCTGTGCAAACAACACAATTTCATTGACAAATTTTCTGCAATTATGTATAATTTTACTGGATAATACTGCGCGTTCCGCGCAGCAAGGAGGACGAGAGATGAGGGACCTTAAACATCTGATTTACTTTGAGAACCTGCTGCAAGAGGCCAATAACGACCTGGTGAAGCAGGCGAAAAGTGACGGAAAACTGGCTTTAGGCTACACCTGCTATTTCATGCCGGAGGTGCTGCTGGACCTGCCCGGCTGCTTCTCTGTGCGCCTGCGCGCCCCCCGCTGCACATCCCCTGATATGGCGACCTATTATATGTCTTCCCGCACCTGTCACTACGGCCGCAGCCTTCTTGAGCGTGCCCTGGAGGGCGGCTTCAATTTCCTGGATGCCCAGCTGGCTACCGAGACCTGCACCGTGACCTGCCGTTTTCAGGAGCACCTCCAGCGTATGGATATCATCCAGAATGAGCGCTTCAAGTGCGAGTTCATGGATGTCCCGTTCAAAAAGACGGAAAACAGTATTGACCATTACGAGGCACAGATCAAGGCCCACGTCCTGGATTTCCTCCATGACAATTACGGCGTGGACACCTCTGACGAGGCCCTGCGCCAGACCATCGAGAGCCACAACGAGCTCTGCCGTATTATGCAGGCTATCGGCGATCACCGCAAGCTGGACGTGCCCACCATCACCGGCTATGAGTACCATGTCATCAACCTGGTGACCCTGGCCTGTCCCAAGTACCTGATCATCGACAAGCTCCGCGAGACGCTGGAGGAGCTGAAGACCCGTGAGCCGGACGCCAGACCCCAGTACCGCTGCAAGGTCCTGCTGGCCGGCAGCGAGAACGACGACCCGGACTTTACCAAGCTTATCGAAAGCTGCGGCGCCCTGGTGGTGGCGGACCGCTACTGCTACGGCGGCATGGAGTCCCGTCTGCCCATCGAGATCCGGGAAGGGGAGACGCCGCTGCGTGCCATCGCCCGCCACTATCTGCTCACCAGCCAGTGCACCCGCTTTATGGAGCAGCATGAGATGCGCCAGCGCAAGCAGCACATCGCCGACCTGGCAAAGGCGTACAAGGCGGACGGCATCATCGTGGCCTCCAACAAGTTCTGCGAGTACTGGAGCTATGAGCGTGTCATCGATACCGTCGTTCTCCAGCGCGACTTCGGCTATCCTGTCTGTTCCATCGAGAAGGAGTATATCAACGCGGCCAGCGGCCAGCTGCGTACCCGGTTCCAGGCGTTCATTGAGAGCGTGGAGATCAAGAAGATCCAGGAGGGCGTGAAGAGATGAAGAAATTTGATCTGAAAAACGTGGTGGAGAAGGTCAAGACCACGGATTATAAAAAGCTGGCTAAGGATTTCTGGTACGGTAAGCCCCACGGCGAGCGCCGCCTGGGCGACCTGTACTGCGACAAGACCGGATTGTACAAGCACCGCGAGTGGCGCGGTGTGAAGGACACCTTCTACTATTTCAACAAGGTGTGGCTGTACAACTACGGTATGCTGGTCTACGATGTGATGCGCTACGGCGGCATCTGGACCTTTGCCAAGGGCTGCTGGCGCTATCGCTGGATGGGCCAGACCTATCTGCCCGTGCTCCACTGGTTCGACCGCGGCATGGAGGGCCTGCGGGGTGAGGCGCTGCGCGCCTGTCCGCTGCACTATCGGGCCATGACCAACGCCACTATCTACCAGTTCATGCAGATGTTCCGCAACGACCTGAACACCAACAAGGGGAATAAGAAGGTCCAGGCGCGGCACGACAAGACCATCGCCCACGACGAGACGGTGTGGGGCGGCATTTTCTATCCCTTCAGCAAGGAAGTGGAGAACGTCCCCCTGCAGATGATCCCCTATTTCGTCACCTGCCATGTGAACAACCACACGGTCCTCAACTACATCGACGCGGTGCAGTCTCTGGGCCTGCCCGGCGACCCCTGCCCCATGTGTCAGGCCGAGGCCGGACTGTTCGTGCTGGATGATGTGCCCGACTACTACAAGGCGGTCATCACCTCCAACGAGGCCTGCGACGGCTCCGTGGCCACGTCCATCATTCAGGACTGGCTCATCGACAAGCCCCTGTTCGCCATGCCCCAGCCCATGCAGTTCGACGATCCGCTGGTCCACAAGCACTGCATGAAGGAGATCGAGGAGGCGTGGAAGTTCATCGAGGAGCAGACCGGCGTTCCCTTCGACTACCAGCAGCTGTGCAAGAAGCTGGAGAGCCAGAACGAGCTCCAGCGCTTCGAGTGGGAGAAGTGGGATGTGGCGGCCAACACCAATTATTATCCCATCAACGGCGTGTCCCAGGCGCTGTACCGTATTTACCAGTCTCAGTACGGCGATCTGCCCATCTGGCACGAGACGGACAAGAAGGTCCGCAAGATCATGGAGAAGTGCGTGGAGCAGCGCATCAACAACTTCCCGCTGACCCGCCACCGCGTCATTGCCTGGTCCTGTGCGCCGCTGTACTATTCCAACTGGTGCACCTGGGCCTATAACTGCTGGGGCCTGAACACCGTCATGAACATGGACTCCCTGATGTTCGACATGACCCTCCGCACCGACGGCTATGAGCACACCCTGGAGGACATGGCGACCTACCACGAGTGGGCGCCGATGCGCCGCATGGCTGTGGGTGGTATGCACCACATCTTCGAGCTGTGGGAGAACATGGAGCGCTTCCACTGCGACATGGTCATGATGTACGACCAGCTGCTGTGCAAGGGTATGCAGGGCGTCCACGGCCTGTTCGAGGATGAGTTCCGCGCCCGCAATATCCACGCCATCTGGATGCCCCATGCCCTGCCCGACAAGCGTAATGTTTCCCGGGCCGAGATCCGCAGCATCATCAACGACTACATGACCACCGTCATGCAGGAGGAGCCGCTGGATCCGTCTTTGCTGGAGTTCGACGATTCTATGAGCTGGTAAGAGGAGGAAGAGAACATGAAAACTGTATTCAAGATTTTGAAAAAGGGCGTCCTGATCGGATTGGGCGTCTACGCCGCACTGTTCGCCGTGTTCTTCTTCGACCTGGACGGCAAGGCGCTGTTCTACGGTGTGGAGCCGTTCCTGTGCCGCCATTACGACCGCATGGAGCGCCGCGATCCGCTGAAGCAGAAGTACGATATGGACAAGCCCCGATACGAGTATAACAAGTGAGGCGATACCCTTGAGCGAACACAGTCATACCCACACCCATGTGGACGAGAACGGCCATGTCTATGAGCACAGCCACGGCCACCACCATTCCCATGCCCAGACCAAAGCCGTGCTGAACCGGCTCAGCCGGGCCCAGGGCCATCTGGATGCCGTGCGGAAGATGGTGGAGCGCGGCGAGGACTGCGCCGAGGTGCTGGTGCAGCTCAGCGCGGTGATCTCCGCGCTGAACGGCACGGGCCGCGCCATTCTCAAGGATCACATCAGCCACTGCATCGTGGATGCGGTGGAGGCCGGTGACCAGGAGGCCATCCAGGCGCTGAACGAGGCCATCGACCGCTTTATGCGGTAGCGCTCCGGACACCGGCGGCAGAATGTCTGAATACCGCCTTGCGGCATTGACAGCGGCAGGGCGGGGGACTATACTAAACGTGAGTGACAGAGAGGGAGGAAGACTATGATTTCCGGCATCGTCTACACATCCAATTCCGGCTACACGGCGCAGTATGCCCGTCTGCTGGGTGCCGCGCTGGATCTGCCTGTGACCGACGCCAAGTGGGGCGCCGATCCCCATCCGGGCAGGGCGGTCATTTACCTGGGCTGGCTCATGGCCGGCAAGGTCCAGGGATATGCGAAAGCGGCCAAAGAATTTGATATCCGCGCCGTCTGCGCCGTGGGCATGGGTCCCGCCAGTCAGGCCGGGGCCGAGAAGGTCCGGGCCAAGATGGGCATTCCGGCGGAGGTGCCGGTATTCACCCTGCAGGGCGGCTTCGATATCAACAAGCTGCACGGGCCCTATAAGTGGATCATGCAGCTGAAGTGCAAAGAGATCCGCAAAACGCTGGCGGGGAAGACCAGTCTCAGCCCCGCCCAGCAGCTGACCTACGACATGGCGACCAAGGGTGCCAGCGCCGTCAGCGCGGAGAACCTGACACCGATCATCGACTGGTATAAAACGAAGGAGGGCTGACCATGAGGAAGTTTTTACACATGGCGGGCGGTATCGCCAAAAAGACGCTGGCCACTGCTGCAAAGCTGGCGAAGAAGCTGGCGCACATCGTATTGCAGGCTGTCGGCGCGGCGGTGTCCGCCGTGGGCAAGGCTGTGAAGGGCCTGCTGGGCAAGGCGGCCTGCGGCGTGGGCAAAAAGGTACAGAAGTTCATTCCGCCGGTGTGCAAGGTCGTGATGATCGTGTCCGGCGCGGTGGCGCTGCTGTCCTGCGTGGGCTGGCTCATCAGCCGCAAAAAATTCGCGTAAGCGAAACGCGTATACCACAGGGAGATGCGCCAGGGCGCATCTCCCTTAAACAAAGCCCTGCGTTTCCCGCGCACCGCGCAGGGAAGGGCGGGGGAGAGCAAAGGAGATCTGAGCAAGTATGAAGAAAAAGGCATTCAAGGCGGAGAGCAAGCGCCTGCTGGACCTGATGATCAATTCCATCTACACCCACAAGGAGATATTCCTGCGGGAGATCATCTCTAACGCCTCCGACGCTATCGACAAGCTGTGCTACCTGAGCCTGACGGATGACAAGGTGGGCTTGAACCGGGATCAGTTTGAGATCAAGCTGTCCATCGATAAGGAGCACCGTCTGCTGACAGTCAGCGACAACGGCATCGGCATGAGTCAGGAGGAGCTGGAGAACAACCTGGGCGTCATCGCCTCCTCCGGCAGCCTGAAATTCCGCCAGGAGGTGGAGGGTGACGAGAGCGCCGATACCGACATCATCGGCCAGTTCGGCGTGGGCTTCTACTCCGCGTTCATGGTGGCCGACGAGATCACCGTCATCACGAAGAAATACGGCGAGGACCAGGCCTGGAAGTGGCAGTCCACCGGCGTGGACGGCTATACCATTGAGCCCTGCGAGAAGGATACGGTGGGCACCGATATCATCATGCACATCAAGCCCGACACCGAGGAGGAAAAGGACGAATACAGCCAGTATCTGCGTGAGTATCCCTTGTACAAGCTGGTGAAGAAGTATTCCGACTATATCCGTTTCCCCATCCGGATGCTCATGCCGCACCCGGAGCTGAAGGAGGGCAGCACCCAGGAGAACCCCGAGTACGAGGAGAAGTTCGAGTGGGAGACGCTGAACAGCATGGTGCCCCTGTGGCAGCGGAAGAAGGCCGATGTCAAGAAGGAGGAGTACGACGAGTTCTATCAGCAGCGCTTTGCGGACAGCCAGCCGCCGTTGAGTGTCATCACCGTCTCTGCCGAGGGCGCCGTGACCTATAAGGCTCTGCTGTTTATACCAGAGAAGGCGCCCCTGCGCTACTACTCCGAGGAGTTCGAGGGCGGGCTGCAGCTGTACTCCGCCGGCGTGATGATCATGGACAAGTGCAAGGAGCTGCTGCCCGAGTGCTTCAACTTTGTCCGCGGTGTGGTGGAGTCCCCGGACCTGAACCTGAATATCTCCCGTGAGCTTTTGCAGCACGACCGCCAGCTGAAGCTCATCGGCGCCAACCTGGAAAAAAAGGTCAAGGCTGAGCTGGAGCGTCTGCTGCGGGACGAACGCGAGAAGTATGAGTCCTTCTGGCAGTCCTTCGGCCGCCAGATCAAGCTCAGTGCCATGGACAACTACGGCGAGAAAAAGGATATGCTTCAGGATCTGATGCTGTTCTATTCCTCCACCGAGAAAAAGCTGGTGACGCTGGACGAGTACGTCTCCCGTATGCAGGAGGGCCAGAAGTACATCTACTTTGCCTCCGGTGACACGGTGGACGCTGTGGACCACATTCCCCAGACGGAACTGCTGAAGGACCGGGGCATGGAGATACTCTACTTTACCGACAAAGCCGACGAGTTTCTGTCCGATATCCTGAGGTCCTATAAGGATAAGCCCTTCCGTTCCGCCACCGACGGCGATCTGGACCTGCCCGGTGAGGCCGAGAAGCAGGAACAGGACGAGCAGCAGTACAAGGAGGCCTTTGCCTTTATCAAGGAGGCCCTGGGCGGTCAGGTGAGTGAGGTCAAGGCCTCCACTCGCCTGAAGACCCACCCGGTCTGCCTTTCCAGCGGTGAGGGCGTTACCTTTGAGATGGAAAAGTACTTCACGGCTGCCCAGCCGGAGCTGGGGCTCAAGGCCAAGCGTATTCTGGAGATCAACGTGGATCACCCCGCCTTCCTGACCTTCGAAAAGACCCGGCTCACCGACCCGGAGAAAGCCAAAAAGTTCGCCCAGGTCTTCTACAACCAGGCACAGCTGATCGCCGGTCTGCCCATCGACGATCCTACCGCCTACACCGACCTGCTCTGCTCCCTGTGGCAGTAGATCATCAGAAAAAGAATGACCGCCGTGAGGCGGTCATTCTTTTTCCAAAACGACAAAAAATACGGCGCGAACAGTTGCAAAAATAGTTAAAAAATGCTAAAATACAAATAGTGTGTGAACCAGCAAGACCCACGACCCAAATCCGGGGAGAAGTCCCCATTGAGAAGGAGTTTTGCCCATGAAAGACTTGAAGCACCTGATCTGGTTTGAGGACCTTTTGCAGCAGGCCAACAACGAGTTGGTCCAGCGCGCCGCGGCGGAGGGCCAGCTGGCTCTGGGATATAACTGCTACTATATACCCGAAGTGCTGCTGAATTTGCCAGGCTGCTTTTCCAGCCGCCTTCGGGCCCCCAACAGCGGCACCGCAGAGATCGCGTCCTACTACATGACCAACCGCAACTGTCCCTATGTCCGCTGCATCCTGGAGCGGGCCATCGAGGGCGGCTTCAACTATCTGAACGCCCTGTTCGGTGCGGAGGGCTGCGCCGCCATGGAGCGCATGGAGGAGCATTTCGCCCTGCTGAAGCCGGTGAAGAACGACCGCTTTATCACCACCATCATCGACCCACCCATGAAAGGCGACCGGACCAGCCTGGACTACTACAAAGCCCAGCTGAAAGCAAAGGTACTGGACGCCCTGCGCGACAGCTTCGGCGTGGATACCTCTGACGATGCGATTCGTGCCGCCATTGAAAAGCACAACCGTCTCTGTCGGGTCATCACGGAGATCGGCGACCTCCGTAAGGCGGAAAACCCGGTCATCACCGGCTATGAATACCACGTCATCGTCCTGGTGAGTCAGGTCTGTCCCCATGACCTGATTTTGCCGTATCTGGAGGAGACGCTGGCGGAGCTGAAAACACGCCGGCCGGAGGCGGAATTCCCCTTCCGTGCCCGTGTCGTGCTGGCCGGAAGCGAGATCGACGACCCGGAATTTACCAAGCTGCTGGAGAGCTGCGGTGCCATGGTGGTGGCAGATCGCTATTGCTTCGGCACCTTCCCAGGCCGGGAGGAGATCGAGATCCACGGCGGCGAGACGGCCTTCGACGCGGTATGTCGGCACTATCTGCACCACAACCAGTGCGTCCGGTTTATGGACGGCACCAAGATCGACCAGCGGCACAGTGAGCTGCGCCGTCTGGCGGAGGACTACGGCGCCGACGGGATCATCTATGAGAGCATGAAGTTCTGCGAGTTCTGGAGCTATGAAAAGGTGCTGGCCAGCCACGTGCTTCAGCAGGAGATGGGCATCCCCTGCTGCACCATCGAGAAGGAGTACACCCTGGGCAGCGTCGGTCAGCTGCGTACCCGCTTCCAGGCCTTTGTCGAGAGTCTGGAGATCAAAAAGCTGGGCCATAAGGAGGTGTGACCATGGTACTGAAGCAGTGGACAAATGCCGTCATCGGCGTGATCGATAAAAAGCTGGAACGCTTTGACCCCAAGTGGCAGGCAGCTAACGGCAAGGGCGGTCTTCGCAGCCGCTATGAGGATAAGACCGGTATCGCCCGCCACCGGGAGTGGCGCGGTGTGAAGGATACCTTTGTGGACTACACCGCCTGGCTGAACAACCTGCTGGCCATGGGCAAAATGGTGGCCTCCGCCCCGGTGCCGATCCTCAAGGGCTTCTGGGAGTACCGTTGGATGGGCTCCTATCTGGGCACCTTCGCCTTTATTGACCGGCTGTTTGAGGGCTACCGGGAGGACGAGCTGAAGATCGCCCACATGAATATGCACTGTATCGTCAGCAGCCTCACGAAAAAGATCGCCCTGGTCCTGGCCAACGACAAGCGTCTGGGCGGCGGAAGGGACAGCGACAACATCGTTCCCATGGACGAGGTCATGCCGCCCCTGTTTATGACCGGCTTCCCCGGCCTGATCCCCATCCCCATCCAAACACTGCCGGAGTTCATCATCTGTGACATCGACCAACACCTGGAGCCCTACTACATCGATGTGGCCGAGTCCTTCGGCCTGGCCGCTGACGTCTGCTCCCGCTGCTCGGCGGAGACCGGCGTTGCCATCGATGACGATTTCCCCATTGTGGGCCGCGCTGTTCTGACCACCAATATGCCCTGCAACGCCAGCGAGGCCACCTCCATGTTCCAGCGCCGCCGCTTTGGTCTGCCGGATTTCCCCGTTACCATGGCCATGATCCACAACGAGCCCGGCGCGCACCCCTATTCCACCCAGGTCCTCCGGGATGCCATCGCCTTTATTCAGGAGAACTACGGCGTCAAGTACGACTGGGAGGCCCTGTTCGCCCGCGCTGAGCACATGAACGAGCAGAACCGCATCGAGCTGGAGAAATGGGAGCTGTTCAAGACGCCCTATTCCGCCCTCTGCGGCATTGCCGAGAGTCTGTATCGGTTATATTCCTGGGCTTCCGTCAACGGCCAGGAGGACCAGTTCACTAAAAACGACCGCAAGGTGCTGAAGCTCATGCTGGAGGCCTACGAACGGAAGCATGAGCCTTTCGGCGGTACTACCCGCCACCGGGCATTCCTGTGGGGGCCCTCCGCGGTGTATTACACCGATTTCCCCACCTGGGTCCAGAACTGCTGGGGCATCAATATCGTGCTGAATATGGACTCCACCATGGGCCACAATATGATCTCCACCACCGACCCGGAACAGGCCATTCAGGATCTGGCTCTCTTCTCCGAAAAGGGCGTCATGCGCCACCATGCCGTGGGCGGCTGGGACAACGTCAACGCTGTGTGGGAGTGGGCCAGCAAGTTCAACTGTGACATGGTCATCTTCAACGACAACGTGGCCTGCAAGGGCATGAACGGCGTCCACGCTCTCATGGAGGAGCAGGCCCGCGACCTGGGCTTCCACTTCATCTTCCTGGAGCACGACCTGGAGGATTGCCGTACCATCTCCCGGCGGGATATGCGGAACACCGTCAACAAATACATGACCGTCGTACTGAACGAGGCACCGCTGGACCCCACACTGGTGGACTTCGACGACAGTCTGGCCTGGTAAGGAGGGAGACATATGAAATTCGCAGCCAAACTGCTGAAAATCCTGCTCATCACGGCAGCGCTGCTGTTTGCGGGCACGTTCACCATCTACTATCTCAATCTGGAGAACAAGCTGATCTACAAGGTCATTTATCCTCTCCTGCAAAAGCACTACAACAGCCAGCAGCGTGACCGCCGCATTTGAAAAGAAGAAAAGGATACCCGCCCTCCGGCGGGTATCCTTTTGTGCAAAAGGCGATCCGTCCTTCGATGGACGGCCTTTCGGCACACGAACAAAAAAGAACGGCCCTGTGGGCCGTTCTTTTGCCTGTGGATAGGGGAGAGGGCTCACTCCGTGGTGTGATGCTCCTTGCCGAAGTGCAGCTCGCGCATCCCCTCCACCTCGTCGCAGATGGCCTTCAGGTTGCAGGAACCGCAGTCGGTGGGCATTCCCTCCAGGATCTTCGTCAGGCTCATGGTGATGTCCTTGACAGTCTTGGCGTCCCTGGTCAGCGCCGCATAGTCCGCCTCCGGCGCGGTGATAAACAGCAGCTTCACCGCCAGAATGTTCCGGTTCTGCTTATACTGCCGGATAAAGTCCGCACCGATGCGGCGGAACGTCATGCCCTTCTGCACCGCCTCCCGGCTGATACGCACCTGTTCCCGGCTGGATTCCGAGCTGGTGCGGATCATATAGCCCTTGGGGAACACATGGTACTTCACAAAGTCCATGTCCTGGATGGCCCGGAAGGCCTGCTCCGTGTCGTCCTCGTCATCGGACTCGATATCGCCCACCCGCAGCAGAGCGATGCGGGCATAGTGGCTGTCGCCGTTCAACTCGTTCAGGTCCGGGCCGCAGACCACGATCTCGTCCTCGGGTACCAGATTGGAAGAGGAGGTCACACAGGTGAAATTCACCGCGCTTTTGCCGCTGCACGTGATTTTTACAATTTCGAGCACGGAGGACGCCTCCGTCCTCGCGGGCCTCGCGGCCCAGGCGGGCGTGACCGCCGAGGCGCACATCAAGATCGACACCGGCATGTCCCGTCTGGGCTTCCTCTGCGGCGGCGACAGCTTTGACGAGGGCGTGGCCAACGTCATCGCCTCCTGCCGTCTGCCCGGCCTGCTGCCGGAGGGAATCTACACCCATTTCGCCGTCTCCGATGAGCCGGATGCCGACAGTGAGCGCTACACGCATCAGCAATTCGACCTGTTCTGCCGCATGATCGACGCGGTGGCCCAGCGCGGCGGCGTGACCTTTGCCATCCGCCACTGCGCCAA
>OGUO01001001.1_pt1 | contig 19716 bp, 12 predicted proteins | sample 1553641 | NCBI WGS metagenome assembly OGUO01 (sample SAMEA2579980, study PRJEB22360) | human gut metagenome | biome: human gut; feature: human-associated habitat; material: faeces | place: Denmark | collected 2008/2010 | reverse complement strand
GAGTCCGCAGAAAAAAAAAAAGAAGGTCCCCTTCCGCGTACCCCGCCATACTTTCGCCACTCTTTCACTAGCTCTTGGCATTGACTTGTATACAGTATGTAAATTACTAGGACACAAGAACATCATCTCCACACAAGTATACGCGAAAATCATCGATGCTAGTAAAAGACAGGCAATAGACCGGTTTAATGGCGTATTAGACGCATGAGACGGATATTACTTCAGATTCGTATGGCACGGATCAAGAAAGATACTTCTCCCCAAGATCCGTGTCATCCGCTATAGTTTCAGTCCGCAACTGGCTTATCAGATCAGAGACTTTGTATTATTTCCAACGAAAGCCCCGTGCATTCGGCGATTAATGAAAGATCGACACCGGCTTTCTTCATGTTACGAGCGTTGCGTAGGGTAGCCAAACGCTCACCTTCTGCTTTACCTTTTGTTTCCGCCTCCTCCACGGCGTACTCCATCGTGGCCTTCCAGTCACGGTAGATCTTCAGATTCTCATCGTACGTCGCACGCTCCTTGGGGGACAAGGCATTCACATTCGCTACGTCGAGCAAGCGTCGGAAGTATGCCTCTTTTTCTTTAAATGGGGACATATCAAATAGATTTCATATTCTTCAATACATAAATTGTTTTTTCCAACGGAGTCTCGCCCTGACGGGAGATCATACGGCAAATGTAATAAAAACCTCGATTAAAGAAGTAACGTTGAGGGTAATTAATACTACTGAGTTGTTACTTCCCTTCACACAACAAAAGCCTAATCAACTAAAGAACAACCCCCTATAACCATTCCCCAATAGAACTTAGAAATTTATTATTCGGGACAATGATCGCTTGCGTGTTCGCGTACAATCCGCAAAACCACCCGTCCACCTTTTCAAAACGAAGCGTTTCTATTTTGAGGTTCTTTTCCAAAACGAAGCGTCTCTTTTAGAGCAAAATCAAACGGCATTCAAATGGACTTCTAACCCTATTTGAATGCCGTTCTTTTATTACTTTTTGTGATGAAAAAGTGTCTGCACAAGTTGTTAGTCTCGTACTTTTTCCGTAACTTTACAAAGTAGTTAAGATGGCATGTTACAACTTTTTATCGTATGTCGAATAGGCCTCTATTTGCAGAATGCGACGAATAACGCCCTTTTCTATATTATCTAAGCAACGTCCCAGCGTCCGAAGCATAGCCGGAATGATCTCCTGTTCATAAAAGATGCGAGGCCGCATACCATAGTCTATTTTTACAATCTCCTGCTCGCAAATATCGCCGGTGTCATAGCCGGAGTCTGCCCAAAACCATGTGGCGGCGGTTATCGGTTCCCCTCGTTTATACGCCCATTTGATAGATGATGCCCCGCGCCCATAAGGTAATGGGGACGGATGGAATATCAACGTACCCCAGTTCGCCTCTTTCAGTTCTTCATCGGAAACTTTCACCGTAAGGAGTGGCGCAATGGCAAGGTCACAACGATACCCTTCACACCAAAGCGTATGCCCTTTTGCCTTAACGAACATTTCGGCCGCTTTGAATGCCTCCGACTCGCAATTTCCCAATATTTTAATTACCATTCCCTATATATTTAAATGCCTGAACCGCCCTGAAATGGCCGCCATAACCGGTTGCCGCACGATCAGACTTATTTAACCTTTGGGCCGAACGTGCCATCGAAGCCGCACTGCGCCCTTTATTAACTCCATATAAATGTGCTCCGGTTTGTATCCACTTTTTAGAGTGACGTAACGCTCCACATAGTTGCGGGTGTGAAGTGTGAAAGAACACCGGGTAAGGTTTACCACATCTACCATGTCCCTGAAGATGATATTCACAAACGGCCGCTAAAAATTTAGTACCAACACCTATTCCCTGCCATTCGGGAAGTACTACCAACCGGGTGGACCGGTAAGCCTTTGCCGTAAAGAGTGGCGTTACCGCTAAATGGCAGACGGGCTCACCACCGACAAAGCCCACGAAATACTCGGCCGCAACCGGCATAGGAAGGTCTAAATAATAATGCTGCTTAAACAACCTTGGGAATATAGTTCCCCTGACTTTATAAATTTGAAGTTCGAGTTTTGGACGTTGCCGAAGGCAGTCACGGTCGTAAAACCGTGCCTCCGCAGTATCATACACCCAGTCAGGTTGTAGCCATTCGATTATATCATAGTGGCAGGAAAGAAGCACGATCTGCCCGCTGCCACGTCTCCATGTCTTCGAGAATGCGGCCCCGACCTTGGCTATCTGCCGGTCAATGACCGATGTAAACTCGTCCACCACGGCGTGCCGCGGTCGTTCACACGCCAAACGCGCAAGACCTGCCCGGAATTTTTCACCGTTGCTCAGCACATGAAATGGCCGGAGCCACGCTGGAACATCACCAAGGCCAACTGCCGAAAGCATACCCGTCACCGTGTTGAAGTCTCCGTCAGGAGCAATACAGTCCACAATCGGCTTATCCTTATCCCAGCCGGAATAGAGGTCATAAATAGGTTCTTTGAATATTTTGTTTCCAATACTGGTTTTTCCACTACCGGATGGTCCGACGATCAATCCGATTTGCCATTCCCGGTCCTCGATTGGTAGCTCTACTGTCTTTTCCCAATCACAGCCTTTTTCTGCGTTGAAAAGGCTTTTTACCCGTGCGGCCCGATAGCTGTTGAAGTCGCTACAATGGTGTTGTACCTCTATTTTCATACATTCACCACTTTAAGGGTTAGACCTTCTTTCAAGAGACGTTCGTAAATCTCCTTTTGTTCTTTTTCATCTGTGCAAATGACGATTACGCCATATTGCGGCTTGTAAGTGTACTTGCTCATACTTTGTTTTGTTTTATGGGTTTGGAACAAAGGTAGAGCCAAACTATTGGACGAACTAATTTAAACCGAATGTTATACTGCACCGCTTGTGCAGTCACTTTGGAAACGTTTCAAAAGACCATACACTTTCCGTTCGCTCACGGCATACCTTTCAGAAAGTATAGCTACAATATAGGACACTTTTTCACCATTCTTGTACAGATTCATATAATCGGAATACAAGTCAATATACTGGGTATCTTCGAGGCGTATTCCCGCCTCATGTAACTTTTTCAACAACTCACGATTGAAGTTTAGTATCTCTATCACTTTCATACAAACAAAAATTTAGTACCTTTGCAATGTCTCACTTATTAAACAACAAAAAAACACCCAAGTGGCGTGGCAGAGGGCATTTGCCCCCGGCCGCGCGCCGCTTGGGTGTGTAAAGTTGAATAGTAAGTGAGACGACTGTTTTAACAGGCCGGGGGCTTTTTTCTATCCCTTCCCCCGCGGGGATTCATCCATTACCCGGCTTCATACAAAGCCAAGTCCAATGCGTCCTTTTTCTTCCATCCTTCAGACAACGCGTCTTGTATGTGCTTCATCGCTTTCACGTAGAAATCCTGAAGGTCTGAGACCGTTTCAAACGTCCTGTAATACGGCTCATCATCCGCACCCAGCTTGAACGTCACCGGCAGGTTCCGCCCTCCCGTTTGGACGGCAAGATCGTATGCGGCTTTGTAGTTGAACTGGTTCTCGCTGGACAGCCATACCGGAATTTCCTCGTATGTGAATCCGGAAAGGATGGCCTTGTCAGTCTCCCGGTTATACCAGGCCGTGACCGTTGACCGTATCTCCTCGTCGGTCGGCTTATGGTTGAACTCCTCTTCCATGTAGGAAGCGGAACCGTCTTCCTTCTTTTGCACATCCCAGCGGATGCGCCACTTGTTTTTGACCGGGTTCGTGCATTCCAGCAGCGACACACCGGCACTTCCTTCTACTCGTTTCATGTAAACACGTATTTGGTTCTACCTTTGCCAAACGTTTCCGTCTTTATCGTTGTCTCAAACGGAAAACCGTCCGGCATTTCCCTTACCTGTGCAAGGATGTTTTTCATTTCTTCCGAATTAGTGAAAAACTTCTTGGACTCACCATTCTGCTCGATACTCACGATACAGCGGTCCTCGCCCTGTTCTGTCTTGATTCCCGTTTCAAAGTCTTTCACTATGATGGGAAGGTTCACCAGTTCCCGGATGCTTACCACAGTGCCGGGAAAACGTTTCTTGCCGTCCTCCGGCTTATAGGAAACGTTCAAATCTTTAAAACTTTTCATTTCTTTGCCTGTTAATTTTTTAAACAACATATTACAATCCGCGTGCTTGGCCATACCATAAAAACTGGCCACCAATTCACGCCGTCTCCTTCTCGATTTAACCTCGTGTATCTTCCGGGCAAAGTTCTTTTTGATGCGCTTCCTTAAAAGCACACGATCGGGATAGATAACGTATCCTAAGAAATCGATACCCTCCGTCACTGGGAATATACGTTCGTTCTCCTTTACTTGAAGACCGATAGATTCTATACACCCGTGGACGACATCACGAATCTTCCACAATTCCGCTTTCGTTTCACCCAGTACCACACCGTCATCACAATAGCGGTAGTAATAACGGACGCCGTACCTGTCCTTCAAATAATGGTCTAAATAAACAGACAACAATAAATTGCCCAGCCCCTGCGAACTCCTCAGGCCGATACTGATACCCTCAGGCATCAGCCGGACAAAGTTATCCAGCATGGCGATGAGCTTCCTGTCCTTGAATATCCGGTTCACGCAATACATCACGAAATCTTGTTTCACGCTTTCGTAGAACTTCTTGATGTCAAACTTATAACAGAACCGCGTGCCTTCCGGATCTTCTTTCATATCACGGCGAATATACGCCATCAGATCGTGCGAGCCACGTTTTTTGATGCTGGCCGAAGTGGTTCGGATAAACCGTTTCCTCAAACGCTTGTCTACGATGGTCATGATAGCGTGTACGGCGATACGGTCTCTCATGCTTAGTACCTGAATACGCCGTAACTTACCACCTTCCACTATATCCCGTTCATGATAATCTTTCACCCGGAAACTTCCGGATGCGATCGATGCGGTCAGTTCATCCAACACCTCTTCCTTATGCGCAAGCAGGTAACGCCCTTGGCGGCTACGCTTTCTTTTCGTGCCGCGAAGGACTTGATCAAAGGAATCCTCCATATTGGACGGTTCTATAATCTCTTCTATTATGTAACCTTCTCTACGCATATCATATCACATTACGGCCACACGGCCTTCAATCTCCCGGGCCTGACTTCTTCGAGCCTTGCGGCCTACCAAACTCTACCCGACGCTTGATTTCTCAGTTTTCCAACCCTTCCGGGCCGCTGTTACTGGGGCTTGTTCCCCTCGGCTCCACGGTGGGGACAAGTCCCCGGTGTTGTACGCCGATTTTAATTTCCTTCGATTGTTGTTCAGACGGGAACCGATATTCGAGTTCGAGTTCGAGGCATCGTTATTCGCATTCGCGTACGACACACCACCATTCGCATTCGAGTTATTGTACCCACGAAAAACCACACGGCTTAAAGGAAACGCCACCCTTTGGAATACAAAGGTATTATTTTTCATGCGGAAACACTGTTGATATTATATTTTCGACGGGCTTACGCCCGTTTTCGTTCGCTTCGGATCACACAAACGGGAACGAGAACGCTTTACGTTTTGTCGCTTCGCTCCCGTTTTCGATCATGCCTTTTCGACTATCGCCTTGTACGCTTCCACGCTTTCCGCTTTGACGATCCGACCGCGGAAGGCCAGACGGGAACCGATACTCGAGCCCGAGCTCGAGGCATCGTAACTCGCACTCGCGCACGACACACCACCATTCGCATACGAGTTATTGCACCCACGAAAAACCACACGGCTCGATGCGGTAGATATGTAGTATTTATCGCAATAATACGTGCTGGACGAACCGTTTGCGGTTCCCACTGGTATCACGTCCATATACTTGCCATGGGCGACACCCGTTATCCACTGGTCGCTCGAGGTCTTGCCTTTCACCATACGGGTCGTACCGTCCGGCATCCAGATACGCCACTTGCCCTGGTTTGCGCTGTCATTGGGTAAATCTACGCCGTCCATCATGTCGTACTTATGCCCGTAGATATCCTCATAGCCCAGACAACTGATATTGTTTACCTGAGTCACGGTCGGAGAACCATACTCGTCCTGCCCACGATACCAAGCGTACTGGTGGATAGAACCGTCCACGATGGAATTCGTGATCTTGTCGTTTATTTTATACGCTTCATCATAACCGATCGTATCCTGCATGCCGTAGCCCGCCGTACCGCCCGTGATACGATTGTTCGTATGCTGACCGCCTCCGCACTGTTCCTGGCTGTCACGACGGCCATATCTTGCGTAAAACAAGTTCGCTATACGGGAGTGCATCAACGCGTCTATCTGTTGCATACCGCGCTGAACCGAGTAATAATGAAAGTCGATCCAGTTCATGCTGGCCGTCGTGGAATTACCCGTTACGCATGAACGCAACTTGCTACCCACCACACTGCTACCCACCACGGCGCAAAGATGTTCCTCGTTGGCCACCCAATCGGGCTCCATATCCTCGATCTTGTCGGAGTTGGAAAGAACGACCTTGTCGAACTCGGCCGTGTTCAAGATCGAGAAGTGCAAGGCCGTGGCGTCCTCCGGAATATCCGATATCAAGTACATGCCCGCCTCGAACTTCAAGCCGATCGTTGGAACCACGATGGTTTTGACTACGTTTCCAGAGCCGTCTACAAATAGACTGCCGACCAGACCCGTGCCGGGAACACTCGGAAAACGCACACGCTTGTAACCTTGCACATCCACCTTGCAGACCGAATAAGTCTTGTCCGTGCTATAAGAATCCTTCAACGTGGGCTTGCCACTCAGTAGTTTGCGTTCCGCCAAGTAGCCGTCCTTGGTCTCTTTTATATCATCCAGTGTCAAAACGGTTACTTCGGGGATGGGAGGCATATCGTCGGGGCCGTTGGAACTGTAACAACTGTAATATTTCTCGTTCAGATAGTCATTGATACCTTTCGACCAGAAGAACGGCTCGTACATCATCCAGTCGCCCTCGCTGCTGTCAAGTTTGGCAGCGCTTCCGTCGTAATATTTATTGCTGGTGGTATCATCCAAAGGACAATAGGTCATCTCACCATCCAAATTGTTGATGTCGACCGCCTGGCCCGCCATCTCCACTTTACGGCTCGTGGGTTTCTTCGTCACCTTGGCAAGCACACGGTGGCGCTTCTTGAGGATCGCCACTACGTGGGCATTCATGACGTAAGCATTTCCATACTTATAGCCGGTCTCGTTGTCCGGGTTGGAAATATTGGCATCGTCCGGTACGCTCTCGTCCGACTCGATGATACTGTAGGCCGGTTGCACGATCTCCAGTTCAGGGTACCGCTCCCTGTATCTGTCCGCTTCTTCGTCCTCCATGTACTTTGTCAGGCGGAGCCTGCCACGCAATCCGGAATGACGGTTGTCTATCGCTCCGGTGGAGGTATAGGTACCATAATCGTAGTATTTTCCGAGCAGCCTGCCGTCATCCTCCATATCGATGTCAAGGACAAAACGCTCCAGTTTACCGCTACCGTTCAACTTGGCCTGATGAAGACGTTCCAGCATGGCAAACCCGTCAATGCCCGGACAACCCATGAACCGGTAGCCTCGCACGTTACCGATGCCATCCAGTACCAATCCGCTCTCTGCCAACCTGGGAAGATATTCCAGAAACAGTTCCTCTATCGTTTCCGGCAAGCATAACTGCACAACAGGCGCACCGGTGGCAAGTTTCACGCGGGTAAGCCCCGTGCCTCTCACGTCCAGCTTCTTCAACCGTCCCTGCCAGCTCAAGTCCAAGGTCGTCACGTTGCCGTTATCGCCATTCCGTGCCAGCAGGTTGTTGCGCATATTAAGCTCTTCCAGAAGAAGCATGCCGTTCGTCGAGGCCATGAATGAACCGTTACGATAACCGCTGGCTTTCTCCACGCTCATGTCAAGTTTAACCAATGAGGTAAGCAAGCCGAAATTGAATCCGATGGCGAACGCGTCCTCATGCCACACCAGCTCCTTGATTTTGGCCGCGCCGATAATCTTCAGCGGGTCGTTCTCACCGAAGGCACGGGCCAGCTGCAGGGAGTGGAGCACGTCCGCATCCACCACGCCGCTGTCGGCCTGCACGCCGTTGCTGGTGGAAAGCTGCACACGGTACGGAATGGTCAGACGGTACTGCATCGGTTTCAGCGTGTAGGCCTTGTCCAGCGATGCCGTACTCTGGTAGAACTGGGCACCCAGCGTGGATACATAGCCGTACTCCACCTGCTTCAGGTCATACCGGCGTTGGATGAAGTAGTTTCGGTGTGCTTTCAACGAACCCTTCAGACCGTAGATTTGCGGATAGGTCTGTTTGGCTCCGTCCGCACCCACCGGCATTTCGTTCAGGAACGGATAGATGTATTTGAAGATGCCGGACTTGTTATAGAGGCGCGAGCACCACTTCTTCATCTGTTCGGTATCGAAATGGTCTATGGCTTTCTGGATACTGAAAGCACTCATGAAGCTTGCGCCCCCGTTCCATCCGCTCACCATAATCTCCACAATCATGTCCCAGCAATTGGCCACGATGAGGTTCCACAGCCACGAGTTATGACCCTGCATCACATAAGCCCCGTCGCGCTTCGTCTGGCGGTTGTCGTCATACTTCCCGGTCAGGAACGACTTGTTGTCAGAACCGAGCTGGCAGTCGCCGTCATAATAGTCAATCAACCATTTCACACCGTCCCATGTGCGGATAAGCATGTTCTTCGCAAGCTGGTCCACGCCGAGGTTGAACTGCACGTACAGATAGTAGGTAATCAGGTGGGGAAGGTCGAAATACTTCGATGCCTCTTTCCTGAACGTATCGCTCTGCCACTTGGCGGTAGGGAACTTGTCGCCGTCGTCCTCATAGTCCACCCCCTCGAACGAATGGGATTCCGTGCTGTAAACCATGTTCCTGCCCGCAGGCGTTTCCTTTACGCACCGGTAGACGAAACTCATCATGCGGTCGGTGGCCTTGTACATCTTGTCGTACTTGTCACCGGTACCGAGGTGGTCTTTCAGGTTCGGTTCTTCCTCCGCGTCACCGCCTCCGTCCGACCAGAAGGTATCTTTCGGATGATTAAATTCCAGTCCTCCGTCAAAGTTGTAGTCCATGAAATCCTTATGCTCCGGTTCGGTACTCGGCAACCAGTGGAACAGGCACAGCGGATTGGAGTTGTTCAGCGTCTCGAAGCAGACGGGCAGGTACTGCTTGTGTCCTTCCTCGTCGGCTTCCAGGTAGTTCAGCGTGTCGCCCTCGCCCCATTTCTCGCCGCCGATGGTCTCATCCTGCCCGAAGATGGGGTAGCTGTCGCTCTTCTCGTTGTTCATGTTGTACTGGCCGTAATAGGTCAGGTCTTCGTCGGCACTCTTCGCTACGAACAGGTCGCACGGCAGGCCGTCGATGGCCGAACGGTAATCGTCCTCCAGCCCATGGTCTTTGGCGTAACGCTGGGCAGGCGTAAGCAGCCCCATCTCTTTCAGTCCGTCATTGATAAGCTTCGCACCTCCGGTATTGGTGGTCATGGACGAGTCCGAGAAGTCGCATTTGGAACATGCCAGCTTCGCGCCTACCGAGTTCCTGCGTAACTTGAAGAGATTTTTTTTGCCGGTAGTTACCACCGGATTCTTCTGCCTGCCGTTTCCGTCAATCTCCCCGTAGCTCAATGTAACCGTCCAGCCGCTTGCCGTCTTCTGGAAGTAGAAACGGAAGTTCTTTCTGGCATAGTTCACGGAAGAAGTACCCTGAATACGGACATATACGTTGGTAAGGATAAAGTCAAGCGTCCTGTCCTCTCCGTTATAGAAACGAACCTCCCTTACCAGTTTGTTGGCCTTCTTGTCGTTCAGCTGGGCCAGTGCATCCACCACGTTCAGCGTGTCGCTCTCGCTCGGAACCTCACTGCCCACGCTGCCCGTGCCTATCAGTACCAGGATCGAGTTCCGGCGCTTCTTCATCAGCCCCATCAGCTTCTCCATGCTCACCGTGTCCCCCTCGTTCAGCACGCGGTTGTCCTCATCCAGCGAGCGCACGCCCGGTTCCCCGTCGGCATCCTCCAGATGGTTGCGGTCCACGATGTAGTTGTTAAGCACCTCGTCCGAGGTCAGCGCCTTGTTATAGATGCGCACGCTCTTCACGTTCAGGTCAGCCCCCTCCGATTTGAACTCCAGCTGGCTCCGGATGTCGAAGCTCACCTTGTCCAGCCACTTCGAGGCGGCCGACTCCTCCCCGTTCACATAGAAGCCGATCAGCGTCCGCTGCTCGTTGGTCTCCACGTCCGGGTAGAACACGTAAGTGATACGGATATTCTTACCGGGTTCAAACTTCGTACCCACCGAGTCCTCATAGCGCAGGACCTGACCGGCATCCATCGCCTCCGTCACCACGCCGGTAAGGAACTTCGCCTCCTCCGGGGTCACCACCAGCCCGTAACGGTTGCCGTTTTGCAGGGTGCCCAGACAGGTGATCAGCTCCGCGTCGGTGTCAGTCACGTTGGCCGTGCTGTATTCTATCTCCAACGTCATGCCCACGTCGCGGATGGCAAAACCCTCGGGCTTGTCCGCCTCGTTGAACGGGCGATAACCGCCGTCTGCCGTCAGGGTCATGCCCGCACCGCCGGCCAGCAGCAGGCGGTCCTTGTGCCAGCCGCTTCCTGCGCCGTATTCGTTCACGCTCCACAGCACATCACGGAATTCCATCCGTTTGTCCCCGCTCACCCAGCTTTCCGGGTTGTTTTCCGTGTTGCTTCGCCCGAAGGCATCGAACGTGCACACGGCATCCGGTGCCAGCGTGGCTTCAATGTCGGGGTGCGATGTGGTGTTCACCCGCACCTCAAGCACGGCATCACCGCACGACACACGGTAGTCCAGCGGTTCCACGTTCACGTTCGTCCGTCCGTAGCTGCCGGTCTCACCGCGTTGCAGCAGGTCTTCCTTCACCACGCTGCCCCGGTCGGTCACTTTCACACGGGCCGTGTACGCATCCCTGTCATAGCCGGCATACGTGAAGTTCCACGCCGTGAACTGCTCTGCCTCCAGTACGGGGTGCTTCCAGTCACGCTGGAACCCTGCCGCCCGGTGGTTGAACATCATGCCGGCATAGGCCGTCACACCTTCCCCGGCTTTCAGCAGGGTCAGGTAGTGTATCTCGCTCACCACGCCGGAGTTCTCGTGCAGCGCATAGGCTTCCACCACGTTCATGCCCTCCCGCATTTCACTCAGCGCAACGGTGACGTTCTTCTGCTGGACACCGGAACCGGCTGACAGGCCAAGCGTATAGGGCTGCCCGCCGTTGATACGGTAGTAGATGTTCTTCTCGCCACTCGTTCCCTTAGCTGTAAATGGGATGTTCACGTCGTTCCGGTATCCCCCGTCAGCAAGTCCGTTCCCAACCGAATAAGTGGTACTTAGTTCCATAGCCACCATCGTCACCCTGGCGGTAGCGGTTTTCATCAGCGTACCGCCATCATAACCGGCCTGCGCCTCCACCTGCACGGTGTAGGTCGTGGCATCCTTCAGGTAAGGCGACGCGTCAAAAGTATAGCTCTGACCGGCCGTAACGCCGACAAACTCCGCATCCTGGAATTCTGAAAGGACCGTGGAGCCACGTTTTACGACCACCTTGGCCTTCAGGTCGCTGTAGCCACTCACCTCGCCGCCACCGGCCGTGCCCACGCCAACGGCATATCTCACCACGAAACCGGTACCCAACGACAAATACTGGGAAGCGGGCAAGGAGGAACCCGAAGCATCGGTCAGGTCTATATTCACCACCACCTTGTCATCGTCGCTATACTTGGAAAAGCGCACCTCCCTGTCGCTTTCTCCCCCTTCGCCATCCTTCTGCGTGACTGTCATCACGTACTGAGTGCCGTCCTCGCTGTCCGTCACGTCGATATTCGTCACGGTACCCACCAGCGAGGCGAACACCGCGCCGCTCGTGGGGGCTTTCGTCTCACCGGCGACCAGCTCCTCCGTAGGGGTGGCCTTGTCATCAATACTTTTGATATAGTTCTCCACCAACCGGCCGCTCACCGGAAGATTACCCGTGGATTCGTCACCGGACCAATCGGTCTTCTGCATATCCAGACCGTCCTCGTCATATACTTTCTTTGCCATATCGTTATTCTTTAAAAGTTATTTCATCCGTTTCCATCCATCCGTTCGGCTCCAAGGTTTGTCACCGCGCCAAAAGCCCGCGCCGAAACAACTCCTTATCGCCTGCCAAACCAGCTTGGCTCCTATATAGACCGCCGCCACCACCCGTTCACCTACGCGGATGGCCGTCACCTCTTTATCTCCAACATGGATCATCCCTGTTCCTCCTCGTAAATCAAGTAAATGGTCTTGCCGTCCTTTTCCGGGAGACTTTCAAACTCCTCCTCACTCATCTCCTCATGTTTGTAACCTTGGGCTATCGCGTCCTCGGCCTTCTTCGCGGCCGCCTCCGCCTTTGCCGCCGATTCACCCGCAGTTTGAATAGCTTTCTTTGTCTCCTGGGTGGCCGCTTCCATTTTCGGGGCCAGTTCCTCCACCCTTTCGGCAGCCTTGATCGCCCTTGCCGCCGCGTCATCGGCCGGCTTGCCCAGTAAGGTGATCGGGACGTTCACCAGCTTGTCACCTTTCTGCGCAGGCAGGGATTTGACCCCGCTCAGCGAGCCGACCGTCTCAAGGGATTCGACACTCTTGGACTCCGCCTTGACGACTTCCAGAATTTCCTGTTTTTCTTCTTCTGTAAATGCCATACCGCTACTCCTTTCTTTCTACAAGTTCATACACTTGCCCATAGCCTCCGGCTGTCAGACTCTCACCGCACACCTCCTTAATCAGGGTGACGTCTTCACTCTCCAAATCCAGCACGCCCCCGCCCTGGATGATACGCTGGCACAGGACATAAGCCTTGAACTTCTCGTCACGTCCCACGGGCTTGTCCTTCCCGTAATTGAACAGGGCCTCCGCCACGGCGGTGGCGACGTTGTCACCGTCAAGCTCGTTCCCTTTGAACCCCCTGAATCTCCTGTTTAAGTCAACTTTCATATTCTTTGGTTTTAAATGTTTATTCTCCTGTATAGCCGACAATGATGCCCCCCCTCACGATAAGTCTTATTTTGTCAAGGTCTGGATTCTGGGCGGCACCATCCCCCCAGTTCACACCCTCGTTATACACGTATGTACCGTCGGAATTACGACTCTTGATGTACCGGAACCCTTTCGACGCGCAAACATCACTTATCAATCCGTTACCGGTGTCCCTTACATCTACCGGACCGACAAAGAACCCGGCATAGGTCATACCGCTGGCCGGATAGGTCAAGGGGCCTGTCGACGCGTATATGGCGGCCCCACCGGAGGTCGCCCCGACCGACTTCACGCCGAACCGCCCGTCGGTGGCGCCATTGAAGGCCACGTCCACGATCCCCTCCGTCGAGGAGCTCGAGACCCCCAGTTTCAAACTCCGGGAATCGTTACCGAAATAATCGCGGCTCTTCCAATACAAGCGGCCGGACTCGATGGTGAAGCCGCCTATCTTGCCTTTATCGGCCTTGACGATCCCGCTGACGTTCGCGTTCCGGGTCTCGATGCTCCCGTCCGTGAGGACCTTGAAATAGCCGTTCGCCGTAACAAGCCCCTCCAGCTCGATCTGGTCGGCCCGGATGGTGACACCGGAAACAAGGTCCCCGAACTCGTCACGCTTGACATAGACCTTCAAATCCGCGCTCTTGACAAGACCGTTGTCGCTCACCCCTTGGGCGAACAGCTTGGAAAAATCAGCGGTCGTCACCAGGCCGGACTTGTTCTTCAGGCTTCCGTCAGCGTTGAAACGCTCGGATATGAGCCTGTTGTACTTCGATGTCGTAATGATGGATGACTCCTCCAGCACGTTACCGTCCTTGTCGAAATTCGCCGCCGCGATCTTGATCATCTTGTCCGACTGCTCGAAGAACGTGGCGTACTTATATGCCAGGGCATCCGTCCGGTCTGTCGAGAACACCAACAGGGACACTTGGATGACACCCGTGAACGACAGCTTGAAGTCACCCGTCCCGTTCCACAATCCGGAATGGTTGAGTACCTTTTCCCCGCCGACCGGCAAATCACCGTCGTAAGCGAACATATTGAAGTTCTCGAATCCCGCCTTATTCCCGTTCACGAACTCGATACGAAGATGGCCGGCTTCGATCACCTTGTAATGGAAGGACAGGTAGACATAGCCCGGAATGCGAAGCCCGTCCCCGTTCAACTCCTTGAAATCGGGGATCGTGCGGAAATCTCCGTTCTTCTGCATGATGTAGCTGTTCGTTATCCTGACGTAAGGAACCTTGCCGGTCTTTACGACCTCCACGTTGCCGTTCTCGCTCGATGACAACAGTTTATTACCGGCAAGAATCCACTTGCCGCCGAAAGTCAGGAACGCGGCCTTGTACCCGCTTATCCATTTACTCATCCCCTCGGTAAACGTGGTGTTATCGAAAAAGCTCTGCTCCTCCCTCACCTCGTCACGCAGACCTTCTACGGCGGACTGTATCTTACCCTCCGTAATTTCAAATTTCGTCAGGATATCCTCGCCGGTCATAAGGATAAACGTACCCTTGAGGTACACGTTGTCGCCATAAAGACCGTTCCCGTGCGGCTGGTTATTCGCAGGGAAAGCGCTGTCCTTGATACCGTCGAGATTACCCACCCGGCAACGCAAACAGCCGTTGAAGTTTTTCGCATTCACGCCGTCCAGTACGTCAACACGTGGCTGGCCGTCCTCGGTAGCCGATATGCTGATCAGGTTCTGCCGGAGCGGGTTTTCCGTGTTACCCATCAACACGCACTCATCACCCGCCTTCGGTTCCGTCCCGCCAAACTCCCTCTGGGGTACCGTTATCCCTTCCGTGTCGCCTTCCGACACTTCCACCCAGTAACCCAGAATCTCCGCCCCCGTAAAAACGGCACAGCGCATCAGGTCGTGCGCCACGAACGTGTTCTCCTGCTCAAAGGTGATGCGGTAATTGTTGCCCTCCTTGGTCACGGTCTTGATCTTACCGTTGGCTGCGGATACAACCAGCTGCCCCCTTACGCTGCGAACCGTTTCTATGAGCAGTTCCAAGGCTACCAACGTCTGCCGGATGGTCGCCTTGTCTATCGTGAGATTACTCAGCCCCGTTATTTTATCTATCCATAGCTGCCAACCCTCGCCGAACATGCCGTCCACGAAACGGGTACTGCGGAGCAATTCCCGGATAACAGCCGTCAGAAACTCGGCGTTCCCGTCGCCGTCAACATTGCCTCCGGATTCCCCGGCTTTGTAATCCCCAAAATAAGCCCCTTTCAAAAAACCGATCACCTCGGCAGCGGTATCCCGACGGTGTTTGCTCAGGAACTCCCTTTGGCTTCTTTTTGCCGAGAAAAGGTTGTTGTCGGTCGGCAGCGTATTATCGAAGCTCCGGATAATATCGGGAAGCCCGGAACTTTCGGCCTTGGCTTTCGTATAGCTTTTCAATTCCCCTATACTGTCGTTTACCCTGTCAAATTTCGATACCTGCAGGGCGTCGCTGATCTCCAGGTCCATCTCCCCGGGAAGGTTTACCCTGCGGGTGATCTTCGTAATGCGGCTCCTGCGGTAACCGTCTTTCGGGAAATACTCCGAGCTCTCCAATTTTACGCGCCGGCCGACAAACAGATCGGCCTCCTGCTGCTCGATCCACACATGATCGGTCGGAGCCTTGTAAGCGGCAATATCCAGCCAGTGGTCCTTATTATATTCGTCCACCGCGGCCGCAAATTCCTCCTCTGCCAACCGGTAATATTTATCCGGCATCCGGATATTCCAAAGGACATAGGTGTCCCCGGCCTTCGGGACGAGCTTGCCGCCCGGAAGCTGCGTGTCATTGCCGTAAGGCCAGATCGTGACGATCTCGAACTCACGGGTGGCACTATCGAAGTTCACCTCGAAATAATGGTCGTCCCCCTCTCCCAGCCCGGAAAGGTCACCGCTCTGGAAGGAGACGCGTTTCGTCTCACCGGCCAACTCATAATCGTTAGGATCGAAATCCATCCCGCCGTCCTTGAAGTAATAGACGGTAAAGGCCTTACCTTCCTCGTCCGTCACCTCCTCGCTCCGGACACTGCTTACCGTTCCCACCCGCCGGGGATAGATATCGCTGAAGGCGGCCTGTTCGTAGTGGTCATAGATACCGTACTCGTCCACGCCCACCTCCACGTACTTCTTTTTTCCGGGGAGCATCAGACGGGGGCTGCCGTACTTCTCGGCGTCGATGTTCCTGCTGCTGCCGATCGGGAAAAGGCGTGTGTAGAACTTCGCCGTATTGCTCGTATCCCGCTCCAGGGAGGTCAGCCCCTTGCCGTATCCCAACGTGATCTCCTCACCGTGTTCGCAACGGCACACGTTTACCGTCTGCCCCTCGACCCACCACTCGGCCTTGCCTCCCACCTTGCCGGCGATCTCCTTCAAAGCCTGGTCGCAGTACATGCCCTCATAGTCGATCACGATAAGATCGGTACCGTCCACCTGCCCCACCTTCCAGTCGGTAATGTTACCCATGCCGTCGTTGATGGCCTTCACCACCATCGCCACATGGTCCCGCGGCGTGGCCGTCAATGTAAACAGGGGATTGGTGTCGCCGTCCGTTGTCTCCAGCACGAGAAAACGCCTGATCAGGCTCTCGATACCGTACAGCTTCAGGTTATACTCCCACTCGCTCCCGCTTTTCTCTTTCGGGGTGTACCGCTCCGTCAGCCAGTACCGCTCGCCCATGTAGTCCGTGAAGTCGCCTACATCGAGGGGAATATGGGCATAATGCGTGAAGGAGAGCGCCAGCACGTTGTCGCCCTGCACCTCCTTGCTCTGCGTCGAACTGTCACTTGCAGCCACGTCCGCACGCTTGGCCCCGGATTTATCGTATATCGTTAGAAGCATATTCGAATCGTCTTTGAATGGTTATATAATCGGTACCGGCTCGCGGAACTTCACCTTGAATTTCCCGGCGTGGACCCCTTCCTTCCACAAATAGGTCAGCGGGGTGAACTTCGGACTGTCCGTGTATTTCACGTGCAGGGTCAGATCGAGCTGGGGAAACGCGATGTCGAGCCACCCGCCCTTCCCTTTCTTCAGGAAATTGATGAACGCGAAGTATTTCCGCAGCCATCCCTCCTTTGTCTTGTTATACAGGGCAAAGTGCAGCGTCACGTCACGCGCCTCGTTCCTCGGGGTAAGGACCGCGCTGTATTTCTCCCCGTCCTCCTCCCGTATGTCCACGGCCGTCTCCTTCTTCGTCTTGCTCGGGGTCAGGATCGCCGAGAGGTTATCCATGCCACCGCGCCGGTCCTCCACCAGGAACACGCCGTATTCCGTCCAGATGTCCGTGCCGTTCACCAGCACCAGCCCGCCCAATATATCTGCCATGTCATTTCACTTTTAGTCCGTCACGTATCATTTTCTTTATCTCATCCTTTATCTCGCCCAGGTGGCCGGCACTTACACCCGTGTTCTCAGCGATGCGGGCCAGGTGGCCCTCGGCCGTGTCCATCTTCTCCACCACGCTTTCCAGCCGGTCGTCCATGCTGCTCCAGTGCTGCAACCCGCCGGTGAACATGCCCTCCAGCTTCGTGCCCTGGTCATACGTCATGGCCGTATAGCCGCCCGCTTTCGCGCTTTGACTGGTGCCGCCCTGCTGCGTCTTGTCATAACCGGTGGCTGCCGCCAGGTTGTCACGCAGGGCAAGGGCTTCATCCATATACTGCATGTACTCTTCCATCAGCGCGTTCCGTTCCGCCTCGGTCAGTTCGTTGTCCTCCATGGCCTTGCCGAACTTCTCCCACCAGCCTTTCAGTTTGTCGCTGTACATCTCACCGATCTTGTTGCTCAGCATCGCCCGCATGAAGTACTCGGATATATCCTCCGCCGCCTCCTTCGCGCCATACTTCATGTTCATCAGGTTGTCGATGAAGCTGCTGTACATACCGTCGAACGAAATGCCCGTCAGCCCTTCATACAGCTGGTCGGTCAGTTCCTCCAGCTTACCGGCCTGTTCTATGTAGTCATCCAGTTTCTCGGTCAGTCGCCCGCCATAGCCGCCCTTACCGGTATTCTGTATCTGCGTCCACATGTCCACGTTGCTGCGCAGCGCCTTCATCTCCTCCGGGCTCAGGCTCCACAGGTTCCCGTCCCACTGGCGGCCAATCTGTCCGCTCAGTTTGTCTATCTGTGCCTGGTTGAAACCGCCCCAGTAGTAGTTCCAGCTGTGGTGACTTCCGCTGTAGCGTGCCTGTTCCTTCGCTATCTGCAGATAGTTTGCATTCGTTTCTTTCTGGTATTTGTAAGCATCCCGGTAAGCTTCCACCGATTTTGTCCCCTTGCTTGCCTTGATGGTATCAGTCAAGTCTTCGATGGAAGTCTGCAGTTTCTCGTTCCGGTCTGTAAGACGGTCTATAGCCGCCTGCACTTCCTTGGCGTTCCCGCCGATACCGAACAGTTTATTGAAACCTCCGAAAGACACCGTATTCAGCAATCCCCCGATACCTTTCACAAGGGAACCGCCTATCTGTTTGAACAGGTCTCCGCTGAGGATATTGTCGAGTATTCCGGTTATCGCATTGAAAATGGTGTCTATCAATGATGAGATAATCGGGCCAATACCGTCTTTCAGCAAATCCAGTATGGAGAGAATGGCCGATATGATCTGCCCGATGACTCCGGCACTTGACAGGGTCTCGGACATCCGGCTGATGGCATCACCGACCTTGCCTCCGATATTCAGTTTTGACAGACCGGTAAGCATATTCTGGATTCCTTCAAATGATCCCTGCAAGGTTCCGCTCGCAAAGCCGTGCAACCCGTCGGATACCATGTTCAACCCGTCAACCGTGTCCCGGGAGGCACTTTTCACCTCCCCGGCAAGCGCCTTCATTTCAGAGGTGGCGTTCAGGTATTCTTCGTCAGCTGAAATGCTGGACGATTGGGCCGTTTGAAGAGCGATTTTAGTACGTTCTATTTCTGCCTGGTTACCGCTTTCAAGAGCCTTGTTGTAATCGGTCTGCGCTGCTTTTAACCGAATGAATGCCGCTTCCTGCTGCAGTTCCGCATTTTGCACGCGTGTTACGGCATCCCCCAAAGCGTGCATCTGCGTTTGCAGCCGGGCAAAATCCAATGTGCCGTTGCCACCGGGGAGCATGCTTTGAATACGTTCAATGGCATCGTAAACGACCTGCTGGTCTGCGGCTCCCGTTTTTTTGAACTCATCCGTCTTGACATACTGTTTAAGCTCGCCAAGCAGGTTCTTCATCTGGTCTGCAAGCAGACCGGTCAAATCCCCGAACGCTGCTCCCCAGTCTATCTTTTGGGTCAGGGCTTCCATATCCACTTTGTGCACAGCCGCATCCCGCTGTTTCTCCAAAGTCAGCCTTTCACCCTGGGACTGTGCCTTGCGGATTTTCTCGGCATATTCTTCAGCGATGGCCAGTTTCTGCTGCTGGAAGGTCCCGTATTCCTTCAGATAGTCACGCATGGCTTCCGCCTCTTCCCTGTACACGTCCGCCTCCGCTTTTTTCCGGGACTCGGTATTTGAGGCACGGGCTTTTTCAAGTTCATCCTGTTGCTCCCGGGTAAGTCCGTTATCTCCGGTGGAAAGACCGACTTCCTTGTTCTCACGCTTCCAGTCGGCTTCCTGCCGGTTTATCTCTTCTTTCCGGGCGTTATAGTCATATTCGATTTGTGCCAGTTTCTT
>OGUO01001000.1_pt1 | contig 19717 bp, 21 predicted proteins | sample 1553641 | NCBI WGS metagenome assembly OGUO01 (sample SAMEA2579980, study PRJEB22360) | human gut metagenome | biome: human gut; feature: human-associated habitat; material: faeces | place: Denmark | collected 2008/2010 | reverse complement strand
TCGTCGGCCAGGTGCTCTCCCCTGTGCTGCTGCTGGCGCGCGGATACCGCCCCAGCGTGCGCCGGGTGCCGCAGGTACTGGCCTTTTTGTTCGGCTCGGCCCTGCCCATCTATTTTCTTAACAAACCCCTGCACACCAACTTTTACTTTTTGAACAACCCCTACGGCAACGTCATCACCAGCACCTTTACCGCGTGGTTCGGTGAAAAATTCTACATCCTGGGCTTTCTGCCCGCCATCGCGCTGGCCCTGGTGCTGATGTACGCCCCCTGGGCAGCAGCCGGGAAGAAGCGTTGAGCCGCTCCGCCACCCGTCCGCTCCCGGTCCGCTTTCCAGCGGGCCGGGTTTTCTTTTTTCAATTTGCATCTTTTTGGCGTTTTGCGGTGTTTTTTCATCAATGCAGCGGGAATGTCAAAATTCTTCTGCAAAGGGCTTGACAGGCAGGCATGTGCGTGATATCATGAACACATGAACAGACGTTCATATAATTTCATCCCGAAAGGAGATGCTTCCATGGCACAGCAGAACGAACCCCTCGTGCAGCCGGAAGAGCTGGACATGCCGGATGACGAAGTGCTGTACGAGCTGGCCGACCTGTTCCGGGTGTTCGGCGACTCCACCCGCATCAAGATCCTATATGCACTGCATGACAACGAGCTGTGCGTGCAGGACATTGCAAATGCGGTGGCGCTGAGCCAGTCGGCGGTGAGCCATCAGCTGCGGGTGCTCAAGGATTCCAAGCTCGTGCGGTTCCGGCGCGAGGGCAAAACCGTTTACTACGCACTGGACGATGACCATGTGCGCAGCATCCTCTCCATGGGGATGGATCATATCGAAGAGTGATTCCAAGAAAGGCTGGTATTGACGATGAAGAAGAGCTACAAGATCGAAGTGGACTGCGCAAACTGCGCACAGAAGATGGAGGACGCTGCCAACAAGGTCGCAGGCGTGGCAAGTGCGACCGTCAGCTTCATGACCCAGAAGATGAAGGTGGAGTTTGCCGAGGGCGCAGACCCCCACGACACCATGGTGAATGTTCTGGCCGCCTGCAAGAAGGTGGAGGACGACTGCGAGATCTTTGACATCTAAATGCATTTTCTCCCTTCAAAATGCCCCGCTCCCCTTCGGGGGAGTTTTTTATAGGGAATGTTTTTCGTGTTGAAAAAACAGACCGTTTTCAACAGTTTCCACCCGGTTTTCAACATCCTTTGCGGAAAACTTGCAAAAGAAACGTGAAAAAGTGCTTTTCCGGCAGAAAAACTGCGTGGAAAACCCGGGTAAAACCGTGGAATATCCATTTTTATGGGGAAAAATTGTTGAAAAGTCTCCGCCTGCCGCAGCGCAGTGCGGCCCATGATCCCCCAAAAAAGGAGAGCTTTACTATGAATAAAAAGCAGAAAAAGAACCTGCAGCGCATCATCGCTGCGGTGGTTCTGGTGCTCATCCTCAAGCTGCTGCCCCAGTTCCCCACACCGGTGGAGCTGGCGCTGTACTGCATCCCGTACCTCGTGGTGGGCTGGGACGTGCTGCGCAAGGCACTGCTTGGCATCAAGAACCGCCAGCCCTTTGACGAATGCTTCCTGATGGCCGTTGCCACCGTGGGTGCGTTTGCGCTGGGCGACTACATGGAGGGCTGCGCCGTCATCATCTTCTACCAGATCGGCGAGCTGTTCCAGAGCGTGGCCGTGGGCAAGAGCCGGCAGAGCATTTCCAGCTTAATGGACATCCGCCCGGACTACGCCAACATTGAGGGCGAGGACGGAAAACTGGAGCAGGTGGACCCGGACGATGTGGAGATCGGCACCGTGATCGTGGTGCAGCCCGGTGAGCGCGTGCCCATCGACGGCGTGATCGTGGAGGGTGCTTCTGCCCTGAACACCGCCGCCCTGACCGGCGAGAGCCTGCCCCGCGACGTGCAGACCGGTGACGAGGTCATCAGCGGCTGCGTGAACATGACCGGCCTGCTGAAGGTGAAAACCACCAAGGAATTCGGCGAATCCACCGTTTCCAAAATTCTGGACCTTGTGGAAAATTCCAGCATGAAGAAGGCCCGCGCCGAGAACTTCATCACCCGGTTTGCCCGCGTGTACACCCCCGCCGTGTGCTACAGCGCACTGGCTCTGGCCTTTATCCCGCCGGTGGTGCTGCTGCTCATGGGCCAGCCCGCCCGCTTTGGCGACTGGGTCTACCGTGCATTGACCTTCCTTGTCATCAGCTGCCCCTGCGCACTGGTCATCAGCATTCCGCTGAGCTTCTTCGGCGGCATCGGCGGTGCTTCCGCCTGCGGTATCCTGGTCAAGGGCTCCACCTATCTGGAGGAGCTGGCCCGCACCGGCATCGTGGTGTTTGATAAGACCGGAACCCTGACCCAGGGTACCTTCAAGGTGGTGGGCATCCACCCCGAAAACGGCGTGACCGGGGATGCCCTCGTGGAAGCCGCCGCACTGGCCGAGAGCTGGTCCAAGCACCCCATCTCCCTGAGCATCAAGACTGCCTATGGCAAGCCCATCGACGCCGCCCGGGTCACAGACGTGCAGGAACTGGGCGGTCATGGCGTGACCGCGAAGGTAGATGGCAGGACCGTTGCCGCCGGTAACGCCCGCCTGATGGAAAAGCTGGGCATCACCGTGCCCGCCGTAGAGGGCGTGGGCACCATCGTGCACGTTGCCGTGGAGGGCAGCTACGCGGGCTATCTGCTGATTTCGGACGTGGTAAAGCCCCACAGCGCCGATGCCATCCGCGCTTTGAAAGCCTCCGGCGTGCGCAAGACGGTCATGCTGACTGGCGATGCACAGCCGGTGGCGCAGGCGGTAGCGCAGCAGCTGGGTCTGGACGAGTATCACGCCGGTCTTTTGCCCGGCGACAAGGTGGACCAGATCGAAAAGCTGCTTGCCGCAAAGCAGCCCAAAGAAAACCTTGCCTTTGTGGGTGACGGCATCAACGATGCACCGGTGCTGTCCCGCGCAGACGTGGGCATCGCCATGGGTGCGCTGGGCTCGGACGCCGCCATCGAAGCCGCAGACGTGGTGCTGATGGATGACGACCCCGCCAAAATCGCGCTTGCCATGCGCATCGCCCGCCGCACCCTGCGCATCGTGCACCAGAACATCGTGTTCGCGCTGGGCATCAAGGCACTGTGCCTGCTGCTGGGTGCACTGGGCATTGCCGGAATGTGGGCAGCCATCTTTGCGGACGTGGGCGTGATGGTCATTGCCGTGCTCAACGCCACACGCGCCCTATATACCAAAGACCTTGCCGGAAAGTAATGGTCTAAGCTGCACATCCTTAGCAAAAAGAATATTTTTTGAGGTTCAGGAAGGTCTGCGGACTTTTCTGGACCTCTTTTTTTAACAGAAGCAGCCGCGCAGGGGGGGATCTTTCTGCTGTCCGTTTCAAAAAGCGACGAATCAGCCAAAACTAACCGCAATGCGTTTCAAGAAGTAACACATTGCGACAAGAAAATTGAACAAATTCTGAATATGTTTCAAAAAAGAACGCAACAAGCCAAAAAATGATTGTGACGCACAGCGGGAAACTATATACTTTTAATCAAGAAAGCCGCATCGGAATTGTGCAAAGGGTCGGGCTCTTGTGCAACAGGTACTGCGGACACAAAAAAGGAGGACACGTTCTATGACACTTCCCATGATCATTGCTCTGGCAGTGACTGTCCTCATGATCATCCTGATCATGGTGGATAAACTGCCCTTCGGCGCACCCCCGCTGCTGGCGCTGCTGCTGCTGGTGGTGTTCGGCGTTACCGACATCAAGACCGCCTTCGGCGGCTTCGCAAACCCCACCATCGTCATGCTGGCATCCTTCATGGCCATCATCGCGGCTCTGCAGAAGACCAGCTTCATCGTCAAGTTCAAGCAGACCATGTTCAACATGGCCAGCAAGGGCGGCTTTAAGGCATACGTCCTGCTGATCCTCATCGTTATGCTGGGCTGCAGCCTGTTCGGCACCGGTTCCACCGCCTACTATGTGCTGGTCATCGGCCTGCTGTCCACTCTGCCCTACTCCAAGCAGCTGCCCCCGTCCAAGGTGCTGATGCCTGCGGGCTTTGCAGCAAACCATCCCCTGCTGCCCTTCAACACCGCTCTGCAGTACGGCATCGTCATCGCCGTTCTGCAAAGCGCAGGCGTTGCGGCAAATGTCAATCTGGTCAAGTTCTCTCTGGTCAACCTGTGCCTGTCCATCGGCTTCCTGGTGTGGTGCATCCTGGCTTACAAGATCATGCCTGACCACCCCATTGCCGAGGCCAAGGAAGAGGCTCTCCACGCCGGTGAGCAGAAGGTTGCCCTGACCAAGAATCAGGAGCTCATCACCTACTTCAGCTTTGTGCTCGCCGTTGTGGGCATGATCCTGCAGAGCAAGATCGGTGACGCAGGCTACGCCATCACCGGTCTGGCCGTGGGCGTCATCCTGATCTCCGGCGTTATGGACTTCAACGAGATCCGCAACTCCATCAGCGCACCCATCATCCTGATGTCCGCAGGCGTCATCGGCATCGCCGATGCTCTGGGCAACACCGGCCTGACCAGTCTGGTGGGCGAGACCGTTGCCAAGATGCTGGGCACCAACGTCAACCCCTTCGTGCTGATCTTCGCTTTCTGCATCCTGACCAGCCTACTGGCAACCCTGACCGGTTCCACCATCGGCACCGTGTACGTCTTTGCTCCCATGGCCATTGCCACCTGCGTCAATCTGGGTCTGGACCCCACCGCAGCCGCTGCCGCTATCGTGGTCTCCGGCTGGTGCGGACACTTCCTGCCCATTGACGGTATGCCCGCCATGATCATGGGCGCCGGTGACTACAAGATCACCGAGTTCTGGAAGTTCACCATTCCGCAGTATTTCATCCGTCTGCTGGCGCTGACGGTGGGCGCTGTGCTGATCTTCCCCATGAAGTAACAGGAGAAACACCAAATGAAAAACACGTTTGAGCTGGAGCACGTCGGCATCAACACCGACAACGCAGGCGAGGCCGAGCAGCTGGCGCTGCTGCTGTGCAAGCTGTTCAACTTAGAGCCCCGCCACGGACAGAAGTCCGAGTTTGCCGGCAACTATTTCGAGTGCATGAAGAGCCCCTTTCTGGGCAAGAACGGCCACATCGCAATGCGCACCCCCGACCTGAAGGCTGCGATGGAGGAGCTGGAGGAAAATGGCTTTAGCTTCCGCATGGAGACTGCTGCCTATTTTGAGGACGGCCGTATCAAGAACGTATATCTTGAGGGCGAGTACGGCGGCTTTGCCATCCACATCATGCAGAAATAACGCCAACTGACCGATCTTGTGCAGAACCGGGGATGGAGCGATCCGTTCCCGGTTCTGCAGGTTCATGCCCCGCGAAAATTCAGAGGAGAAAAATTATGCTGGTTCCTGTATTGTTATTTATCGTCGGTCTGCTGTTCCTGATCAAGGGCGGCGACTGGTTCGTGGACGGTGCTTCGGCACTGGCACGGCGGTTCCACCTGCCGGAGCTGCTCATCGGTGCAACGGTGGTGTCCATCGGCACCACCCTGCCGGAGGTCATGGTATCCACCATGTCCGCTGTCTCCGGCCATGGTGAGATCGCCTACGGCAACGCCATCGGCTCGGTCATCTGCAACTCTGCCCTGATCGCCGCCATCACCATCGCCGTCCGTCCGGGCAAGGTAGACCCCAAGACCCTGCGGGTGCCGGTAGCCTTCTTCTTTGCCGCAGCCGCCATCTACTGCGTGGCTGCCTACGCCATGGGCGAGTTCACCCGCCCGCTGGGCTTTGTGATGCTGGCCATGTTCGTGGCTTACATGGTGGCAAACGTATTGCAGATGAAAAAAGCCCCTGCCGCCGCCGAAGCGGAGGCCGAGGCTGAAAATGCCGGGGAAGAGATGTCCCTTACCAAAACGCTGGTGCTGCTGGTGCTGGGCGCTGTGCTGATCGCACTGGGCGCAAACCTGCTGGTGGATAACGGCACCCTCATCGCACAGGCACTGGGCGTGCCGGAGTCGGTCATCGCGCTGACCTTTGTGGCGCTGGGCACCTCTCTGCCGGAGCTGGTCACTGCCATCACCTCGCTGGTCAAGGGCTGCAGCGATCTGTCCCTTGGCAACATCGTGGGCGCAAACGTGTTCAATCTGGTGCTGGTCAGCGGCGTGTCCGTCACGCTGGCACCCTTCACCGTGCCGCAGAGCTCCACCTTGTTCGGCATCAATTCCAGCCTTGTGCTGGAGATCCCGGTCATGCTGGCAGTCATGATGATCATGACCCTTCCCGCACTGAAGCGCGGCAAGCTGTCCCGTGCGCAGGGCATTATCCTGCTGTGCATCTACGCCGCCTTCTGCGCCATCCAGTTTACCATGTGACATTCCCGGAGATACTTCCTGAAAAAAGGCTGCTGCACGAAAGTGCAGCAGCCTTTTTGTGGTTCTCTGGTTTTCAGCCCTTGCAGCCCTGTTCCTCCCAGTCGCCGAAATCGTTGGCATCGGCGATCTTGGTGGCGTCGAACTTTCCGCTCTCGTCCTTGGGGGCAACGGCGGGGCCGGCCTCCACGGGGTTGGCGTTCGGGGCTTCGGGGTCGTAGGCGGGGCGCTGGGCAGCGGTCTCCGGCTGGGTCTGGGGTGCGTTCTCAGCAGGGGCGGGTGCTTCCTCGGCAGCTTCTGCGGCGGCATCGGCAGCCTTTGCTTCTTCCTTGGCTTCGGCTTCCGCGTAGGCATCGGCGGTCTTTTCGGCCTCCTCGGCGTCCTTTTCGGCTTCCTCCGGGAACTCGACCTCCTCCACATGGAGCGGGTCTTTCTGGTTCAGGATCTTGTCCAGCACCACGATGGCAGCGCCGGTGACGGCCACGGCAGCAGCCGTGCCAAGAATACGGAACAGAGTTTTCATACCAGAACCTCCTTGTTATAAAGAAACGTTAAGAGAACGTTACGACCTCTTCCAGGGGCTTTTCGGCGGGCTCCACCGACACGGCGGTCAGCACCGGGCCCTTGCCCCGGTAGATGTTGTGGAACTTGTACCCCACCTTGGCGGTCACCCGCACCCAAGCGCGCTGCTCCAGCGCCTTGTAGCCATCGTAGCTGCAGGGGAAGCCCACAAACTGGATGTCCTGCACGCAGCAGGTCATGGCAAAGCGGCCGGGCACAAAGCTGTTTTTGCCGGCGCGGTTGGTCTGGCAGACCTGTGCCAGAAAACGCACCGTCTTGCCGGTGTACTTCTGGGGCTCGTCCTGACAATCCATGTACCAGATGCCGAAATCGTCATCCGGGATGTCGATGGGGTCGGCGTTGATATCAAAGGGCAGCGGGTCGGGAATATCATCGTAGGCTACGCTGCCGTCCTTGAACTCGTAGGCGATATCGCACTTGCGGGAGGCCTGCCGCACCAGCTTGTGCAGCTCCTGCCGGGCGTCATCGTTGTTCACGGCTTCGGCGCGGTTGAACACGATCAGCTCGCTGCGGGCGATCTTATCCAGCATCAGACTGCGCATGGAGTTGTCGCGGGCGTAGGTCAGGGCGGTGGTGCCGTCGGCGGTGGCGATGCACTGGTACACCAGCCAGTTCTCGGGCAGGGCATCCGCTAAATCCTGCAGCAGCCACATTCCGTTGTACTCGATGACCACGCGGCCTGCGTCTGCTTCCTTGCCCAGCTTTGCAAGGTTCTGGGGGTTCAGCTCGGACTTATCCTCCAGCACCTTCACGGTCACGCCGGGGAAGGCGAACTTCTTCTCGTTGTACTCCTCTTCGCCCTCCTCGCAGATCAGCAGCAGGGTCTTGTCGCCGGAGTCAAAATTGGGGTCTTCAAAGGTCTCCTGAATAAACTTGGTCTTGCCGCTTTCCAGAAAGCCCACAAACAGGTAGACCGGGATCTCTTTTGCCATAATAAATGGTTGCTCCTTTTATCAATGATAGGTACCCCCCTTGGGGGAGCTGGCAATGCCGTCAGGCATTGACCGAAGGGGTCAGCAGCCGAACAGCTGGGCGATGGCGGTCTCGTTCAGCTTGGAGCCGATGACCACCAGCTTGCCGCCCACGTCTGCGCTGCGGCTGCGCACTTCCCACTCGCCGGGCACATAGTCGAACTCCAGCCAGCCGTCTGCGCCGCCGTCCACGATGCCCTTGCTGCGCAGGATCATGCCGTAATTGCCGGTATCCAGCTCGGTGAGGGCGTGCTCCACTTCAGCCTTGGTGAACTTGCGGGCAGTCTCCACGCCCCAGCTGGTGAACACTTCATCGGCGTGGTGGTCGTGATGATGATGACCGCAGCAGCAGTGGTCGCCGTGCTCGTGGTCATGCTCGTCATGGTCATGGTGATGATGCTCATGCTCGTGCTCGTCATCATCTTCATCATGATCGTGGTGGTGGCCGCAGCAGCAGTGGTCATCGTGATCGTGGTCATGCTCGTCGTGGTGATGATGCTCGTGCTCATCCTCATCGTCGTCATCGTCGTCATGGTCATGATGATGGCCGCAGCTGCACACACCGTTCTCATCGTAGTGATGATGGTGATGCTCGTGCTCTTCTTCCTCGTCCTCGTGGGCGTGCTCCTCGTTGGCCTTGGCAGCCATGGCGATCAGCTCGGCCTTGAAGTCGTCCTTGGTGGACATGGCTTTCAGGATCTGCTCACCGGTCAGGTGATCCCATGCGGTGGTCACGATGGTGGCGGTGGGGTTCTTTTCCCGCAGCATTGCCACGGCAGCGGCGATCTTTTCCTCGCTGGCGGTCTGGGTGCGGCTGAGCAGGATGCAGCTTGCGTGGCTGATCTGGTCATCGTAGAACTCGCCGAAGTTCTTCATATACATCTTGACCTTGTTCACATCGGCCACGGTGACAAAGCTGTTCAGCTGCACGTCCAGATGCTCTGCCACGCCCTCCACGGCGCGGGTCACATCGCTCAGCTTGCCCACGCCCGAGGGCTCGATGACGATGCGGTCGGGGTGGTACTGCTCCACCACCTGCTGCAGAGCGGTGCGGAAATCGCCCACCAGAGAGCAGCAGATGCAGCCGGCGTTCAGCTCGTTGATCTGGATGCCGCTTTCCTTCAGGAAACCGCCGTCAATGCCGATCTCGCCGAACTCGTTCTCGATCAGCACCACCTGCTGGCCTGCAAAGGCCTCGGTGATCAGCTTTTTGATCAGGGTGGTTTTGCCGGCGCCAAGGAAGCCGGAGAAGATATCGATTTTAGTCATGTTCCAAATGCCTCTTTCTTTTTATCGCAATATTCGCAATTGTTAGCGCAAAGGGCCGCAGAGTGCTGACCCATAAAAATACTACACCTCTATTATAACAAGGCTGTCAATGGGAAACCGGCCTTTTTCAAGAAAAAATTGTAACTTTTTTTGCAAATTGACGGCGTTTTACCCCCTCAGGCACGGCTTTGCCGTGCCTGATTCCCCCTTTTGTCGCTACGCGACATCTTCCCCCGGCCGGGGGAAGTCTTTCCTCAAAGGGAGAGCCATTGGCATGACGGAAAAGTTGCCGGTTGAATTGCAACTGTCGTTTGCCTTTACGACCCCTCCCGTGAAAATGCGTTTGGAGCGCTCCGCAGAGCGCGACAAACGCGAAATTTAAAATAATTCTTCCGCTGAAGATGCGCAGAGCAACGCGGAGCGCATTCAAAATCGTCTGCTCTCCCTCTACAACGAAAATTGACTAAAAAATTTTTATCTTTTCTGCAATGTTTGCGGCGGGTGATTCGTATTCAGGGTATAAGAGCCCGGAAAGGGCTCCGCAGTTATCGTGCGGCGGGTGGTCCGGCTTCCCCCCAGTCCCCCGCCCGCCGCACCGTTACGGAGGACAGATACAATGATGGCAAAGCTTGAACGCTCCCCGCAGCAAGCCCGCATGGAGGCCGTGAGCCGCGATGCACTGGTGCAGGCGGCGCTGCAGGAGATCAACCAAAATTATCGTGAGGCCAGCCTTTCCAATGTGGCAAGGGCTTATGGTGTTTCGCTGGCGTATGTCAGCGAGTGCGTGCGCGCCCAGACCGGGCGCACCTACAAAGAGCTGCTGCAAAAGCACCGCATGGAGACTGCCGCGCGGCTGCTGCGCCGCAGCGACCTGAATATCCAGCAGATCATTGCGCAGGTGGGGTACGAGAACACCAGCTACTTCTACCGCCTGTTCCACGAGCGCTACGGCCTGAGCCCCCGGGAGTACCGGCTGGTGCGCACCGGCACTGCTCCCCGCCGCCCCAGCGCATGAATCCCCTCTTGGTTTTGCTGCCCCTGACCGCCGTGCTGCCGCCCCGCGCACGGCGGTCTGTCTTTGCCGCAAAATGGAGAAAAATCTGGTGCTTTATGGAAAATTGTGTTATACTGAATAAAATGCACCCCGCGCGGCAGGGCGCGGGCGAGAGAGGATGAGTGGATATGTTTCGCGGAGCGGTAAGAGCGGATATGGCAAAGATCCTTGAGGTCTATGCCCGTGCGCGGGATTTCATGGCGAAAAATGGCAACCCCACCCAGTGGGGGGACAACTACCCTACCCCGGAGCTGCTGGAGGAGGATATCGACACCAACCGGCTGTTCGTGTATATGATCAATGGCCAGATGCAGGCGGTGTTTGCCTTTGTCCTTGGCGAGGACCCCACCTATCAGACCATCGAGGACGGACAGTGGCTCAACGACACCCTGCCCTATGGCACACTGCACCGGCTGGCTTCGGCGGGCGAGAGCAAGGGCGTGGGCAAAGCAGTGGTGGAGTGGTGTCTGGAGCACTGCGAGAGCCTGCGCGCCGACACCCACGCCGACAACAAGGTGATGCAGCATCTGCTGGAAAGTGAGGGCTTTACCCGCTGCGGCATCATTCATGTGGCGGACGGCACGCCGCGCATTGCCTACCAGCGGATGTCCCTGACCCAGAGCCAGCTGGGGTGAGCAGAAAATAGTTTTATTTGCAGTTCCGAAACGCCTGTGGGCGTTTCGGAACTTTTTTTCACAGAAGGGGTTTGTATCCCCCCCTTTTGTTTTTTCCTTCCATCACCTGTGCGTATGGTGGGGTGAAAATTTTTCGCCTTTCTGTACAAACGCACTGAAAAATTGTAGGATAAGAATGGAAAAGACGTTCACTTTCACGCTTTACAACTTTACCTAGATAAAGTAAAATAAGGACAGAAGCCTTTCATACTATGGGCGCGGAGGATGCCGCGCCGGATGTTTTTGTGTATAGAGACGCCGGAATTGTGCCGGCGCGGGGAAAGAAACACGGGAAAAGGAAAGGAAACGAGGGAGCAGGATGGAGTTCAGTCTGGAGCATCTGCAGCCAAAGGAGCGTGCCTCCTTTGCGCTGCGCAGCCTGTACGAGACGGCAGGCTGCCGCAAGTACCACATGGGACGGTTCGAGGAGTACAGCCTGTATCAGGAGAACCGCAGCTTTCTGTCGTCGGAGCAGGTCATCACCTTTACCGACCTCGATGGCCGTCTGCTGGCGCTCAAGCCGGACGTAACGCTGTCCATCGCAAAGACGGCGCAGCCCGTGCCGGGCGAGACGCTGCGGTACTACTACCACGAGAACGTCTACCGCCCCTCTGCCGAGAGCCACACCTTTAAGGAGATCTCCCAGATGGGTCTGGAACTGCTGGGCGCTGTGGGCGAAGCCGAGGTGCAGCAGGCGGTGTGTCTGGCGGCGCAGTCGCTGGCGGCGCTGGGCGCAGAGTGGGTGCTGGAGGTCAGCCACATGGGCTACCTGTTCGGCCTGTTCGATGCGCTGGGCGTGCCGGAAGCTGCCCGGGCGCAGCTGCTGGAAAAGCTGCGGCAGAAAAATGCCCACGAGCTGCGTGCCGCCGCGCTTTCTTCGGGGCTTTCCGAAACAGCGGCGGACGCCTTGTGCGGGGTGCTGGAACTTTCCGGCAGCTACGCCGCTACCCTTTCCAAGGCGGCGGCGCTCTGCCGCAACCCCGCCATGACCGCCGCCGTGGCAGAGCTGACCGCCTTAGCGCCCACGCTGGGACAGGCGGGCGGCAGCATCCGGCTGGACTTGACCTTAGCCGGTGAGATGGAATACTACAACGGCCTTGTGTTTCAGGGCTACCTGAAAGCCCTGCCCCGCCCGCTGCTGAAGGGCGGACGGTACGATTTACTGCTGCAAAAGTTCACCCCCCGGGCGGGTGCGATCGGCTTTGCGGTGTATCTGGACGAGCTGGACCGGCTGAACGCAATGCCGCCGGTGCAGCATCAGGACACTGGCAAGGTGATGCTGAACGTGGCACTGCCCAAGGGGCGGCTGGGCGACAAGGTCTATAATTTGCTGGCGGGCATCGGCTACGGCTGCCCGGAGGACTACAACGCCACCCGCAAGCTGGTGGTGGAAACCCCTGCGGCAGGCATCCGGTATTTTCTGGTCAAGCCCAGTGATGTGGCTATCTATGTGGAGCACGGCGCTGCCGATGTAGGCATCGTGGGCAAGGATATCCTGACCGAGGCCGCCGCCGATGTGTACGAGCTGCTGGACACCGGCCTTGGCCGCTGCCGGATGTGCGTAGCCGCCCCGGCGGGCTACCGGGACGACCCCAGCCGCCCGGTGCGGGTGGCCACCAAGTTCGTCAATATTGCAAAGCGCTACTACGCCTCCATGGGGCGGGATATTGATATCATCAAGCTGAACGGCTCCATTGAGCTGGCACCCATCCTTGGGCTTTCGGATGTCATCGTGGACATCGTGGAGACCGGCACTACCCTGCGGGAGAACGGCTTGCAGGTGGTCACCGAGTTCATGCCCATCTCGGCGCGGTTCATCGCCAACAAGGCCAGCTACCAGTTCAAGCACCGGCAGATGGACACCATGCTGGAAAAGCTGCGCGACACCTTGCACAAGCAGGAGGAAGAAAAATGATCAGGCTGTATAATTTTGACGAGCTGAAGCCGGAGGAAATTCTGAACCGGGACATCCGCGCCGAGAAGAACGTGGAGGACGTGGTGGACGCCATCATTGCGGACGTGCGCACCCGGGGCGATGACGCCCTGAAGGACTACGCCCTGAAATTTGACGGTGCAACTATCGAAAATTTACAGGTGACGCAGGCAGAGATCGACGAAGCCTTTGCGGGCATGGACCCCTATTTTCTCGAGACCCTGCGACAGGCGGCGGAGAACATCGAGCAGTTCCACCGCCAGCAGGTGCACAAGAATTTTGTGATGAACGACCGCCCCGGCATTGTACTGGGGCAGAAATATACCCCTATTGAAAAGGCCGGTGTCTATGTGCCCGGCGGCACGGCAGCGTACCCTTCCACCGTGCTCATGGACGTCATCCCCGCCAAGGTGGCAGGGGTGTCCGAGATCGTCATGACCACCCCCGCCGGGAAGGACGGCAAGGTGAACCCGGTCATTCTGGCCGCTGCCGCCACCGCCGGGGTGACCAAAATTTTCAAGACCGGCGGCGCACAGGCCGTGGCGGCGCTGGCCTACGGCACCCAGAGCATCCCGGCGGTGGATAAGATCGTTGGCCCCGGCAACATCTACGTTGCCACCGCCAAGCGCAAGGTGTTCGGCAAGGTGGGCATTGATATGATCGCAGGCCCCAGCGAAATTCTGGTGCTGGCAGACGGCAGCTGCGATCCCGCGTGGGTGGCGGCAGACCTGTTGAGTCAGGCCGAGCACGACAGGCTGGCAAGCCCGGTGCTTGTCACCGACAGCGCAGACCTTGCCAAGGCGGTACAGGCAGAGCTGGAAGTACAAATTCCGCAGCTGCCCCGCGCCGCCATTGCCCGCGCCAGCGTGGACGACAACGGCAAGATCATCCTCTGCACCGACCTGCACAAGGCCATCGAGGCCTGCAACATCATCGCGCCGGAGCACTTGGAGGTCTGCGTGGAGGACCCCTTCGGCGTGCTGAACGAGATCCGCAACGCAGGCAGCATCTTCCTTGGCCGCAACGTGCCGGAAGCGCTGGGCGATTACTTTGCGGGCCCCAACCACACCCTGCCCACCAGCGGCACCGCACGCTTTTCCAGCCCGCTGGGCGTGGACGATTTCGTCAAGAAGTCCAGCTTCATCTACTACACCCGCGACGCACTGGAAGCCGTTGCGCCCCGCATTGCAGACTTTGCCGAGCGCGAGGGTCTGCACGCCCACGCCCGCAGCGTGACCATCCGGTATGAGAAGTAAGAGGAAACCATTATGAGCCGTTTTCTTTCCCCCGCCCTGTCCGCTGTCACCCCTTACACGCCCGGGGAGCAGCCGCAGGATCAGCAGTACATCAAACTGAACACCAACGAAAGTCCCTATCTGCCGTCGCCCCGGGTGGTGGCAGCCGTGAGCGAAGCCGAGGTGGAAAAGCTGCGCCTTTACTCCGACCCCGCCTGTGCCCAGCTGCTGCGCACGGCGGCGGCGCATTTCGGCCTGCAGCCGTCCCAGGTCATGCCCGGCAACGGCAGCGACGAGAATCTGTTCTTTGCGCTGCGGGCTTTCTGTGACGAGAGCCACCCGCTGGCTTTTGCGGATATCACTTACGGCTGCTACGGCGTGTGGTGCGGCTTGCTGCATATCCCCACCCACATCATTCCGTTGAAAGAGGACTTCACCCTTGACCCCGCCGATTATCACGGCCTGCACGAGACCATCGTCATCGCAAACCCCAACGCCCCCACCGGGCTGTGCCTGCCCCGGGATGCCATCGAGGGCATTTTGCAATCGAACCCGGACAGCGTGGTCATTGTGGACGAAGCCTATGTGGACTTTGGCGGTGAGAGCTGCGTGCCTTTAATTGACCAATACGACAACCTGCTGGTGGTGCAGACCTTCTCCAAATCCCGGCAGCTGGCGGGTGCCCGGCTGGGGCTTGCCATGGGCAATGCGGCGCTGATCGCTGACCTGAACCGGGTCAAGTTCAGCCTGAACCCCTACAACATCAACCGCCTGACTTTGAAGGCCGGGCAGGCTGCGCTGGAGGATACCGCCTACTTTGAAAAGACCCGCGCCGCCATTATGGATACCCGCGCATGGACGATGCAGCAGCTGACTGACCGGGGCTTTACCGTACTGGACAGCCGCGCAAACTTTGTATTTGCCAGCACTGAGCGGATAAGCGGTGGCGAGCTATACAAAGAGTTAAAGAAGAACGGCATTCTGGTGCGGCATTTTGATGCGCCGCGCATTGAAAACTGGCTGCGCATCACCATCGGCACGCCGGAGCAGATGCAGGCACTGATGGACGCCGTGGACAAAATACTGGAGGTGTGACAATGGCAGAGCGCATGGTAACGCTGGAACGCAGCACCAACGAGACCCAGATCGAGCTGACCCTTGATCTGGACGGCACCGGCCGCTACGAGATCGACACCGGATGCGGCTTTCTGAACCACATGCTGGAACTGTTTGCCCGGCACGGACGGTTTGATCTGGTGCTCACCTGCCACGGCGATGTGCAGGTGGACTACCACCACACCACCGAGGACGTGGGCATTGCGCTGGGACAGGCCTTTGCCCGGGCGCTGGGCGAGATGCGCGGCATCTGCCGCTACGGCAGCTTCTACCTGCCCATGGACGAAGCGCTGGTGCTGTGCGCGGTGGATCTTTCCGGCCGGTGCACCCTGAACTGGGACATCCGCTGCCAGACCGAAAAGGTGGGCGATTTTGACGTGGAGTGCGCCAAGGAGTTCTGGTACGGCTTTGCACGCAGCGTGCCCGCCACCGTCCATTTTGTGCAGTTTGCGGGCGAGAACACCCACCACATTCTGGAAGCCTGCTTCAAGGGCGCGGGTCACGCGCTGGCCGAAGCCGTGCGCATCGACGCGGCGCACCGGGACGAGATCCCCTCCACGAAAGGACTGCTGGTATGATCGCCATTCTTGATTACGGCGTGGGCAACCTGTTCAGCCTGCGTTCCAGCTTGCAGCAGCTGGGGCTGCAGGCGGTGGTCACCGCTGATGCCGCTGTCCTCCGCGCCGCCGACCGGCTCATCCTGCCGGGGGTGGGCGCATTTGGGGATGCCATGGCAAAGCTTACCGCCACCGGCCTTGTGCCGGTGCTGAAAGAGCAGGCGGAGCACAAGCCCCTGCTGGGCATCTGCCTTGGGATGCAGCTGCTGTTTGAAAAAAGCTACGAGTACGGCGAGCACGCCGGGCTGGGCTTCATCAAAGGCGAGGTCTGCCCGCTGGGGCCCGACCTTACGGGCAAAGGACTGAAGGTGCCGCAGATGGGCTGGAACGCTTTGCACATCGTAAAGGACGACCCGCTGTTCCGCTACATCCGCGAGGGCGAGTATGTGTACTACGTCCACAGCTACTACGGCAAAAACTGCGCCGAAAGCACCCTTGCCGTCAGCGATTATTCCATCCCGGTCACCGGTGCGGTGCGGGCAGGGCGGGTGTACGGCACCCAGTTCCACCCGGAAAAAAGCGGCGATACCGGTCTGCGGATCCTCAAGGCGTTTGCGGAGCTATAACCCTCTCAGTCAACGCCTGCGGCGTTGCCAGCTCCCCCGAAGGGGGAGCTTCTAAAGAGTGAACCGTAAAATGCAAAAAGCTCCCCCTTCGGGGGAGCTGGCGCGGGAGCGCCTGAGAGGGTTCGTTCCTAAAGGAGAAACAACTATGCAGCTATTTCCAGCCATTGACCTGCGCGGCGGGCAGGTGGTGCGCCTGACACAGGGCGACTACGACCGCATGACCGTTTACGGGCAGGACCCCTGCGCACAGGCACGCAGCTTTGTGGCCGCCGGGGCAAAAAATCTTCATGTGGTGGACTTGGACGGTGCCAAGGACGGCACTCTTTCCAACTACGACGCCATTGCCGCGCTGGCAAAGCAGGGCGGCTTGTACATCGAGGTAGGCGGCGGCATCCGCACCGAGGAGCGCATTGAAAAATACCTCTCCCTCGGGGTGGGGCGCTGCATTCTGGGCAGCGTGGCGGTAACGGATTTTGCCTTTACCGCCCGGATGCTGCAAAAATACGGCGACAAGATTGCCGTGGGCGTGGACGCCAAGGACGGCTATGTTGCCATCCACGGCTGGAAGGAAATCAGCGCCGAGCCGGGCGTGGCCTTCTGCAAGCGGCTGGCAAAGGTCGGCTGCACCGCCATCATCTACACCGACATTGCCTGTGACGGCGCGATGCAGGGCACAAACCTGAGCCTTTACCGGCAATTAGCGGCGGAGGTGCCCGGGGTGGCCTTTACCGCCAGCGGCGGCATCTCCTCCGAGGCAGAGCTGCTGGAATTGCAGCAGATGGGCACGGCAGCGGCGATTCTGGGCAAAAGCCTGTACACCGGCGCGCTGGACCTTGCCCGCTGCGTGCAGCTGGTACAGGACTGAGAAAGAGGGGTCTTTATGATAACCAAACGCATCATCCCCTGTCTGGACGTACGCGACGGCCGGGTGGTCAAGGGCACGAACTTTGAGGGCATCAAGGATGTAGCCGACCCGGTGGAGATGGCACGGCTGTACAACGCCGCCGGGGCGGACGAGCTGGTGTTTTACGATATCACCGCCAGCTTTGAGGGACGCGCCCTCTTTACCGACATCCTGACCCGGGTGGCGGGGGAAATTTTTATCCCCCTGACCGTAGGCGGCGGCATCAACACGCTGGAGGATTTTGACCGGGTGCTGAAATGCGGCGCGGATAAGGTAAGCGTCAACTCCGGCGCGCTGAAGGACCCCGGGCTCATCCCCGCCGCCGCACAGCGCTACGGCGACCAGTGCGTGGTGCTTTCCGCAGACGTGAAGCGGGTGAACGGGCAGTTCCGGGTGTTCGCCAAGGGCGGGCGTGAGGATACCGGCCGGGATGCGCTGGACTGGATCAGCTGGTGCGCTGCCCACGGCGCGGGCGAAATATGCCTGAACAGCATCGACACCGACGGCGTGCGCAACGGCTTCGACCTTGAAATGCTGGACGCAGTGGCCGCCCGGGTGAATATCCCCATCATTGCCAGCGGCGGCGCGGGCAAAAAAGAGGATTTTCTGGAGCTGTTCCACCACAAGGGCATTGATGCCGGGCTGGCGGCGGGCATCTTCCACCAGAAGCTGCTGGGCATCCGGGAGCTGAAAGAGTACCTGAACGCCAACGGCGTGGAGATGCGGCTGTAAAAACGCAGAAACACCTTGCATTTTTGTCTTGAATCCGATAAAATACACAGTATCCCCATCCGGGGAGGGAGAACCGTCATGGAACTGAAATTTGATGAAAAAGGCCTGATCCCCGCCATCGTGCAGGATCACTACACAAAGCAGGTGCTCACCCTTGCCTACATGAACGCCGAGACGCTGGCGCTGACCATTGCCGAGGGGCGCACCGTGTTCTGGAGCCGCAGCCGTCAGGAGATCTGGCGCAAGGGCGAGACCAGCGGCAATGTGCAGCGGGTGGTGTCCATTACCGCTGACTGCGATGCCGACGCACTGGTAGTAGAGGTGGTGAAAGACGGCCCCGCCTGCCACACCGGGGCAGAAAGCTGCTTTTTCAACGAGGTGTATGTCTCCCCGGAGCTGAAGCAGTTCAGCTGGCAGGGGCTGTATAACCTCATCAAGGGCCGCAAGGATACCCCCACCGCGGGCAGCTACACCACCTACCTGTTTGAAAAGGGCAAGGAGAAGATCCTGAAAAAGGTGGGCGAGGAGTGCACCGAGGTCATCATTGCGGGCGAAAAAGAGGACAAGGCCGAGACGGTCTACGAGATCAGCGACCTTGCCTATCATGTGCTGGTGCTGATGGTCAGCGCGGGCATCACCGTTGAGGATGTGACCCGGGAGCTGGAAAAGCGCCATGTCATCGACCACAAGGTCAAGCAGGAAAGGATGCAGTGAATAGCCTATGGCAGATTACAGAAAATCCAGCGTACATTGCCACTCTACCCTGTGTGACGGCAAGAATACCCTGCAGGAGATGGCGGGTGCTGCCTGTGCGCAGGGGCTGACCACCCTTGGGTTCAGCGGCCACAGCTACACAAAGCCTGACCGCGAATACTGCATGACCCCCGGCCGCACCGCGCAGTACCGCGCCACCATCGCCAAGCTGAAAAACGAGTACCGGGGCAAGGTGGATATCCTGTGCGGCATCGAGTGGGACCTGCTGAGCGAGGGCACGCCCAAAGGCTTTGATTACTGGATCGGCAGCGCGCACCATCTGTACGGCAAAAACACCGGCAGATACTACGAAATCGATTTCCGCCCCGAGGATCTGCGGGACTGCATCAACAACGATTTTGACGGCGACCCGCTGGCAGCGGTGGAAGCCTATTTTGCCGAGGTGGAGAAGATCGCCGCCAAAAAGCCGGACATTCTGGGACATATCGACCTTGTTAAAAAGCTGAACGCGGACGGCAGCTTCTTTGATGAGGAATCCCCCCGCTACAAGGCCGCAGCGCTCAGGGCGCTGCAAGCCGCCCGGGAGAACGACTGCATTCTGGAAGTGAACACCGGCGGCGTATACCGGGGCTACCGCAAGGACTTCTACCCCGGCGCATGGCTGCTGGGCGAGTGGAACAAGCTGGGCGGCAGGGTGATCATCACCGCCGACGCCCACGACACCGCCGCGCTGACTTTCGGCTTTGACGAAGCCGCCGCCGCCATCAGGGCCGCAGGCTTTACCGCCCTGACTGTGCTGACCGTCAACGGGTTTGAAGAGCAGCCCCTATAAAAATAAAAAAATGCGGTTGGAACGGCCTGCAAGCTGCTCCAACCGCATTTTCACGAGAAAAGCTGAAACCATACAGTCGTCTTAAAAAGATACACGGCCTCGCCCTCTCCGTCTTTGCTTCGCAAATCCACCTCTCCCAAAGGGAGAGGCCTTGGCAAAGAGATGAAGTTTGCGT
>OGUO01000997.1_pt1 | contig 19748 bp, 10 predicted proteins | sample 1553641 | NCBI WGS metagenome assembly OGUO01 (sample SAMEA2579980, study PRJEB22360) | human gut metagenome | biome: human gut; feature: human-associated habitat; material: faeces | place: Denmark | collected 2008/2010 | reverse complement strand
GGATCCAGTTTCATGTATTCTGTAAAGTCATGCATCCATCCCATATTCCACTTCAAAGTAAATCCAAGTCCGTCATCCTCAGGAGATCCTGTCACCTTCGGCCATGCTGTGGACTCTTCTGCGATCATCATAACGCCTTTATTTCTTCCGCAAACTACAGAATTCAGATGTTTAAAGAATGCAATCACCTCAAGATTCTCATTTCCACCAAATTTATTCGGAATCCACTGTCCATCTTCTCTTCCGTAGTCCAAATACAGCATAGATGCCACTGCATCTACACGAAGTCCGTCTACATGATAATGTTCAACCCAGAACAATGCATTCGCCAGAAGGAAGTTGGAAACTTCCGGTTTTTCATAATTGAAAACCTTCGTTCCCCAATCAGGATGCTCGCCCTTTCTCGGATCTGGATATTCGAATGTCGGTGTTCCGTCAAAATCTGCCAGACCATGTGCATCTTTCGGGAAATGCGCCGGTACCCAGTCAAGAATAACACCGATATTATTCTTATGAAGATAATTTACCATATATGCAAAATCTTCCGGTGTTCCATAACGTGAAGTTGGTGCATAATATCCGGTCACCTGATATCCCCAGGAACCGTCAAACGGATGCTCTGCGATTCCCATCAACTCAACATGAGTATATCCCATCTCTTTTACATACTTTGTAATTGCTTCTGCAAACTCACGATATGTATAGAATCCTTCATCTTCTCTTCCAGGATGTCTCATCCAGGAACCCATATGCACTTCGTAAATAGACACTGGTTCTTCTTTGTTATCCCACTTCTCACGAGCTGTCATCCACTTACTGTCTGACCAGTTCAGATTAGAAATGTCTGTAATTCTGGATGCTGTTCCCGGTCGAAGCTCTGCATAATTAGCAAATGGATCTGCTTTATAGATCTTCTCACCCGCCTGTGTCTCTATACAGAACTTATACAAATCCCCTTTTTTCGCCTCCGGAACGAAGCATGTGTATATTCCGAGAGGCTCCCCTCTCTTCATCTTATCTTTCGTCTCATCCCAGTCATTAAACTCTCCGATTACAGAAACGTTTACTGCATGAGGAGCCCATACCGCAAAATATACTCCTCTTTTTCCGTTCTTTGTCACCTCATGGGCACCCATCTTTTTATAAATCTCATAATGATTTCCCTGCCCAAAAAGATAATGGTCAAGTTCTCCGATCTCATAAGGCTGCACTTTCGTCTTCGTGCTGTTTTTCTTAACCATAAAGCCACCTCACTGCTCAAATATATTCCTGATTGTAATGATTTAAAAACCATACAATTTCTTATAGATCAAGGCACATTACCGAATCTTTCAATTGGTAACAAAGTTTCATTCTCCCCTTGAACACTATAGTTTTATTATACTTGATACTGTATAAAAAAGAAAGAGAAAATGTATTATTGCACAAAAATAGACAGTCGTTTTACTGACTGTCTATTAATTCTTAACAAATATATGTCATTAAATGTTGAAATCTTTCTCTGAAAGCAGAATTCTGTCGGAAGAATCTGTATTCTTTCCAAATACTCTCTTCACAAGTTTCTTTGCGGAAGCTTTCTGTGAATGAGCAATCGCATCATCCATCACTTCTTTCACTTCTGCTACTGTTACTGCATGATCTTCTCTCTGTAAAGAATCAATCTTACTGTACAGTGCAAGAATTCCCATCTCATCGATTCTGTAACCATTCTCCTGAGCATAAGTCTGTCCAAATGTTACAAGCTCATCATTAATAAAGATCGGCACTTCAAGTCTGGAAGTAAATTTTCTTCTGAATTCTCTGTTGGAAGAAAGAAGTCTGTCCAGTGGTTTTCTCTGCTCTTCAAGAACTACTAAAAGTTCTCCTGTATCCTGCTCCATTGCTTTGTTCAGCTTGGCGAGTGTTTTTTCGTTCATCTGTCCGGCTTTTTCAATGATCAGTGCACCGCCGTACAGTTTACGGAAAATGTCTCCGATTCTCTTCTTATTCAGTGACTCTCCTGTTACAATCGCAACCTTGCCCTGACGGATATCGCGCTGCTTCTGAATTGCCTTTACAACATCAACAGCAAGGACTGTCTTTCCATTTCCTTTATTTCCAATAATCAGAAGGTTTCCTGTTCTGGAAGTTCCTTTGCGGTTTGTACAGTTCTTATCCTGCTCAAGTACATCTACCAGCTGCTCACTCATACCACGTACAGGTACGAAATAAGAGAAGAGTTTCTTCTGTTCATCTGTAAGTCCTGCTCTTGTACCGATTCCGCTCTGTGTTTCAAGATCATAACGACCATGCACGATAAATCCTGTATCAGACATTGCATCTGCAATCTCATCTAACGGTAATGGTGATGTCTTACCTGTTGCGATCAATTTTGCAGTCTCTTTACGGCTCAATGGTGTCGTCGCAGACATGATATCAATTCCATCATCTTCATCCGGAATCTCTCTGTCATCCGGTTCCTCACTATGCGCTGGATTCACGCTGAATTCATCTTCAAAATTTGGCACTTCTTCATAAGAATTCAGACCAAGAAGATCATCATCTGAAATCTTATCTTCTGCTGTGAAAAGATCTCTTGGATTAATTACTTCATCATCCTCATCGTCTTCTTCATAACCATAGGCATCCAGATCATCATATCCTTCTTCCTCACCGAACAGATCATCATCAGACTCTTCATAATCATCTGGCAGATCGTCATCAGACTCTTCATAATCATCCAACAAATCGTCATCAGACTCTTCATAATCATCTAAAATATCGTCTTCGTCAAACTCTTCTGCATCATCCCAGTCATACGCATCATAATCTTCGTACTCATCCTCACCGAGTCTGAGATCATCCGCAAGCTCTCCCATATTTTCATGTGGTTCTTCTTCTACCTCAAGAACTTCTTCTGAACTTACTGTTGCATCTACTTCTTCCTCTTCCGGAATAACACCTTCAATCTCATCAATCAGTTTCTGTATCTCTGGTGATAAAATTGGTTCTTCATTATTTTTATTGTCCATAGTCTCTCTTACTGCTGCTCCTTCTGAATCATCTTCATCATTGACAACTTCAGTTTCTGAGATCAGTTCCTCCACCTCAGACAAATCTTCTGATTCATCTGTCAGATCTTCTGACTCAGCTGCATCTATTTCAAAAATTTCTTCCTCTTCCGGTTCTGCTTCCCCTGCTTCAAGGATTTCTTCCTCTTCCGGTTCTGCTTCTCCTGCTTCAAGGATTTCTTCCTCTTCCGGTTCTGCCTCTTCTACTTCAAGAACTTCTTCCGGTTCTGCTTCTCCTGCTTCTATAGTAACTGCATCTTCTGGGACATCTTCTGAAGTCTCCTCCACTGCCTGTTCTATAAGTTCTTCTTCTGTCTCCGGTTCCGGTATCAGTTCTTTCATCCCTGATGGAACTACTCGTTCTTTATTGGCTTCCTCAGCTTTCTTCTCTTCTGTCAGTTGATTCACGATCTCAAGATCTTCTACATCCTCAATTGCTGCAATATCCTCTTCCAGATCTGTCATATCCGGTTCGACTTCTTCTCCCGGTTCTGCCTGAACTTCCGGTTTCGGATTGAGTAATTGCTGCAGAGCTTCATCTAACCGCATCGTATCTCCAAGTTTCTTCTTGACTGGTTTTACCGGATTCTTACTGACAATCGGTATGGAAGCAGTATCTTTGCTAAGTGTTCTCTTATCTCCACTTGTCTCTACCGTTGCCGGCTGAACTTCTGACTCATCCTCGGAAGCTTCTATAACTTCTGCTGTTTCTACTCCTGCTTCTTCCGGATTTTCTACTTCGGTATCCGGCTCTTCTGTCGCTTCCAAAGTAACCGCATCCGTGTCAATCACATCGGAAGTACTGTCGTTCTCCATCACCGGCTGTTCTGTCAGCCCGATTGATCTTGTATCTCCAAGTGCTTCAGCTCCTTCTGACGCAGAATCTTTTTCCTCGTCTTCTCCTAAATAGGAAGCCAGATCCGGTATTTCTTCTGTCTCTGAAGAAAGCTTCTCATATCTGTGATCATATTTCTGCTGCTGCGATGGTGACAATGGCTTATACTGCATCTTCAGTTCCATTGCCTTATAAACATACTTACCCTCGCTGAACCAGAGGATCAGATCATCACACTCTTCCAGACATTCTGTCATCATACCTGCTTCGCGATAAAGCTTCGCCAGTTCATAAGCCCACTCTTCAATATATTCTGCCTTTTTAAATTCCTCCAGAGCCTCAATCTGCTGTTCGATCGGCGCTCTCTGCGCTCTTAAGATCTGATATCTAAGGATATGCCTGTTCGGATCTTTCGGTGCAATCTGGATAAATTCGTCATAATAGTCGATTGCTTCATCTATATTCTTTGTCTTAATTGCAAGAGAACATAACTTATAGATCACCTTGCGGCTTCCTTCAGAACGGCGATATGCAAGATTCATCACATCATAGCTCTTCTGATACTCTTTTGTTTTTTCATAAATATCACTGACATTCATCAGCATCCCTGCGTTACGGACACGCTTCCAGTCAATCAGATCTGCTGCTGCCGCTGCTTTTCTGTATTCTCCATCTTCCATAAGTTCCAGCATCTCTTCTGTCTTTAACTTATATTCATACTTATCCACTGTACTCACCTCATTGTCATTGAAATATTAGTTTTGGTCTGAATGTGTCCATTAGGCACTAGCCGATACTCTTTCATTATTCTACCATATGAGGTCTGTAATGTCAAAAAAATGCACCTTCAATTCCTTTTGAAAGTGCATTTTTAGTGTTATTTAATTGTATTATTATTATAATTTTATATTTTGTATCGGAGATTATTCGCGATTCTACGTTCCTGTGAGACCTTTGTCGTCTGTTATTTTATCACCTGAATGATTTTCATATCCATTCAATACTTTATGTATTAAATCTTCTGTCAAGTCATTCCTGCTTTTATAACAAATCTGAGATTATAACATGTCCTTTCAATGTTTCTTTACACATTTTTCATTCTATGTTATATGCGGTATTTTTATTCAATACATCTATGAGTGATTCATCTTTTTCTCTTTGCTTCCAGTTTCCGTACTCTCCGATCTTTGATCTTCTTTTCTTTCTACTGGACTTTTACGCTTGGCAAAGGTCTCTTTCTTCACAGGAACCTTCACTCATCATACCACTGACATATTGATAAAAATCTGAAACTATACTGTCCATGGGACTGACCTCCTGTTGAACTTGTATTTTTAATCTAATCAGGCATCTGTTACTTTTGCCTTCTTAGTTAAATATCTTTGGGAGATTTCTTTCTCTCTTTGATGGTTATATAATAACATTCGGCGTCTAATTTGTCAATATATTCATTTGATTTTTTTATATTTTTTATTTATTATCTGCTTTGGTTGTAATTGTCTGAATTTTCAAACATTTCAATTAACAGATTTCTGCTCCAGCCGGCATTTCTTTTTCCGGTGTCATCAGTGCAAGGTTACCTTCTGCATCTTCTGCACAAAGCAGCATTCCCTCTGAAAGTACGCCTGCCAGCTTCGCAGGTTTCAGGTTTACAAGAACCATAACTTTCTTACCAACCATTTCTTCCGGTGTGTAATGTGCTTTGATTCCGGATACGATCTGTTTTACCTGGCTTCCAACTTTTACCTGAGAGCAGAGAAGCTTTTTGGATTTCTTTACAGCCTCACATGCAATGATCTCTCCAACCTGGAACTGCATTGCTCCAAACTGCTCAAATGTGATCTCATCTTTCGGCTCAATGTCGATAACAGCTTCTTCCTCTTTCTTTTCTTCTACCTTCGGATGAAGTTCTTTAACTTTCTTCATAACCTCTTCGAGATCCATTCGCTGGAACAGAATCTCCGGTTTCTCTGTTACATGTCCGTTACCAAGCTGCTCAAGGATCTTCTTACTTGTAGAAGGCATAAAAGATTCAAGAAGTCTTGCACCTTCAGAAATGCTCTGGATCAGATTCCAAAGTACTGTAGAAAGGCGATCCTTCTTGGATTCATCTTTTCCAAGTACCCAAGGAGTTGTCTCATCAATGTATTTATTGCAGCGTTTGAACAGATTGAAGATTTCTGTAATCGCATCGGCAACGCGGAGGTCTGCCATCTTAGCATCAACTGCTTTAGAAGCATTCTCTACAACTGCTTTCAGTTCTGCATCTACATCTTCTACAACACCCTTATCTTCTACTGTTCCGCCGAAGTATTTGTTTGTCATAGAAACAGTTCTGTTTACAAGGTTTCCAAGTGTATTGGCAAGGTCGGAATTCAAACGCTCTACCATCAGCTCCCAGGAAATAACACCGTCATTCTCGAATGGCATCTCATGAAGTACGAAGTAGCGAACTGCATCTACGCCAAAGAAATCAACGAGTTCATCTGCATAGAGAACATTTCCCTTGGATTTACTCATCTTACCGTCTCCCTGAAGCAACCACGGATGTCCGAACACCTGTTTCGGAAGTGGAAGATCAAGTGCCATAAGGAAGATTGGCCAGTAAATTGTATGGAAACGGATGATATCTTTTCCAATCAGATGAAGGTCTGCCGGCCACAGTTTGTTAAACTGCTCTGTGCTGTTTCCGTCTGCGTCATATCCGATTCCTGTAATATAGTTTGTAAGAGCATCAAGCCATACATATACAACATGCTTTGGATCGAAATCTACCGGAATTCCCCACTTGAAGGATGTTCTGGATACACACAGATCCTGAAGTCCCGGAAGAAGGAAGTTGTTCATCATCTCGTTCTTACGTGCTACCGGCTGAATGAACTCCGGGTGTGTATTGATATGCTCGATCAGACGATCCGCATACTTGCTCATTTTGAAGAAATATGCCTCTTCCTTTGCCGGCTGAACCGGGCGTCCACAGTCAGGACATTTTCCATCTACAAGCTGAGACTCTGTGAAGAAAGACTCACACGGTGTACAGTACATTCCTTCATAATGTCCCTTGTAAATATCTCCCTTGTCGTAAAGTTTCTTGAAAATCTTCTTAACCTGTTTCTCATGATCTTCATCTGTTGTACGGATGAATTTGTCATAAGATGTATCCATCAGATCCCAGATTCTTTTGATTTCTGTTGATACATTATCTACGAATTCCTTTGGTGTGATTCCAGCCTCCTCGGCTTTGAGCTCGATCTTCTGTCCGTGCTCATCTGTTCCTGTCTGGAAGAATACATCATATCCCTGGCTTCTCTTGTAACGTGCGATTGCATCTGCAAGCACGACCTCGTATGTGTTTCCGATATGCGGTTTACCTGATGTATAGGCGATCGCTGTTGTTATATAATATTTTGGTTTTTCTGACATTTGTCTGCCTCCTTTTCCCACAATGTGGGATTCTTTTCTCAAATTCCAGTGACTACTATTACGACTTTCTGCTGGATCTTTCGCGAAAAAAGAATGTGCCAAGGCACATTCTTGCACTTGCGGTGGTCGCTTGCAACACCTACTTTGTACGCCGCAGCGCATATCCCTAGCGGAGCGTTTTTAATATATTAGGAAAGAACCTAATATATTAAAAAACGCCCTCCCAGAGACTTGCATCCCTGAGAAGACGAATCCTACTTTCGTGTTACCACTTCTCTTCGTTCCTTCCTCGCGGAAAGAAACCTCTATGAGTATCTGCATTTTCGTTAGTAAAAACTGCTTTGTTAATCAAAACCACTTTGAATACTACGGCATTTCTCACTGTTGATACTCTTCGCTATAAAGGGCGAATCCCTTCACAGACTAACCCGGATCTTTTTATTCAAGATTGCTGCTTAAACAACTCACTTGCTCACTCTGTTCAGGCTCATCTGCGCTGCTCAGAAGCCATCTTCATCTGTCTTCCATCCATCCCTCTCAGCATCCGGCCTGACAGCCTTCAGGACTTTTCTGTAGAATCTGTTACAGACTACTCTCTTCCTCATCGCGTTTCGCTTATCACTGCTTTTCATTCCTTAAAAAGGTTAGCATAACGCGAATAGAATGTCAAGATACACCGCTTGTTGTTTTCTCTTTCGATTCCTCTGTTGTCCCGCCAGCATTTCCTTTCGCTTTCACTCTTGGAAATGTAATATCTACCCGGAACAAATCTCCGTCCAGATACAAGTCAAATGTGCCGCCCTGCATTGTTGTAAGGCTCTTCGCTATAGAAAGTCCTAATCCACTTCCCTCCGTACTTCTGGAAATATCTCCGCGGATAAAACGTTCTGTCAGTTCGTCAGCCTGAATATTCAACTGATGCTCGGAAACATTTTTCAATGAAAATCTTACCTTTGTATCATCTGTTTTCAGAGTCGCGTAAACTCTGGTTCCAGGCATTGCGTACTTGGCTGCATTTCCGTAAATATTTTCCAGAACACGCCACATTCTTCTTCCATCGACATGCACAACAGCCGGTTCTGTCGGAAGATCTGTGACGATTGCCAGATTTCTCGCCTCGAATTTTTCTTCGAGTTCACCCTGCGTCTGCTGGATCATTTCTGACAGATCAAGATCCATATATTCCAGGGAAATATTCCCGCTGCTGACTTTCGATGCTTCTACTACATCTTCTGTCAATGTCTTCAGTCTCTGTGCTTTCTCTTCCAGAATATTCAGATAATCCTGAACTTTCGGATCCGCCGGATCTGTTTGTCTTAAGATGCCGACATAGTTCAAAATAGAAGTCAGTGGTGTCTTAATATCATGAGAAACATTTGTGATCAAATCTGTCTTAAGACGTTCGTTTTTCATTGCCTCGGCAACTGCTTTGTTAAGTCCGGTTCCGATCCCGTTGATCATCAATGCAAATTTCTTGTTCTCCCCATGCAGTCCGTCGATTGGAATCTGATAACTCATATTTCCGGCAGCGATCTCCTGAATTCCTTTTCTCAATCGATTCTTCTCCATCACATTTGCAACCATGTAATAGAATAGCACTGCATCAGCAATCAGCAGCAGAATCACCAGGAAGAAATCTCCACCCCAGAGCACGAAAAGCTGAAACAGGAAATAAAGAATCAAAAGTCCTGCTGTTTTCTTTGTAAGCTTCATGTCTCGTAATATTTTCCCGATAAATATACCGAAGCTTCGAAGCAGACTGTTCTCCCACAGACTCTTTGCCTTAATTCTTCTTACCAGACTAAGATAGCCGGCAAAAAAGCAGGTAAATGTAAATGTTCCATATGCAAACGCACCTACTGATTCTCCGAGACTTAAAGTCTGCATATATACATTCGGAACATAGGATGATGGAATAAATGTATCACTTTCCACAGCACCGTATGAACTACTCAACCCTGTAATTCCATCAAATAAGATATGAATTCCATCGATTCCTGCTACAAAAAAGAAATAACTTCCAATCACCCAGACAAAAATAACAACTGCAGCAGCAATCTCTGTCTTCCAGGAATCGAACTTTAACAAATGCAGTTCTTCATCCTGCGGTTTTCTTCCGGCACCCAATGTCAGCCACACTACTGTGATCAAAAAGAGTACGCTGCTGAAAATCATAAAATATAATGCCGCTTTCATATGCGGAATGTTATTTTGATATTCGATGCTATTCTGGTAAAACTGATCCTGGATCGGATAGTTTGTGTCCACTGCAACTGCAAAAACATCTTTCCACTTTGTTCCGCCGGAATAGTAACCATAAGAACGTGTATTGAGCCATTGATCCGAATAAGAAACGTTCATATTCGTCTTAAAATCTTTCAATTCAGGATAGATTACCATATATTTCACAGGGTTCTTTGACGCTGATTCTATCATGTCTTCTATGCTTTTCTTTACATCTGCATAATTTGCATATTCTGCTTTATTTGTAGTAACCTTCTTTGTCGATTCATCTGCATACAGATAGGTAAAATTGGTATTCCCTTCTTCCAGATAATTCCAACCGCCTTCATAATCCTGCCAGTCTTCATAGATTGTTTGCAATGCTGTGGCAATATTATCGTAAACCAATGTCAGTCTTCCATTTAACTGCGGATTATTATTTACAACCTGGAGTAGATTATCCGCTCCGACCGGTGCATATTTTTCAATCATTGACTGACCAAAGTTCCAGCAGTCTGTATAAAGCAGCTCACCGTTTTCATCTGTAATCTGAAATGTATAATAGCCGGAAGTCGTAAATTCGCCCGCCTGCAATCCTACCAGAAACTGATCTCTGTCCTGCTCGCCCATCTGAAACTGAAGTTTTCCTGCATTTACAAGAGAAAAGAAATCATTCATATAATAGTAATAATAATTTCCGTCCGGTTTCTGGCAGACGATCACGCCATTCTGTTTGTAAAGATTGTCGTTATCTGTTCCACTGTAAGTCTCGCCCCAGTTCACCAGTTCTTCCATGGTGTACGTGACACCTGACAAATTTGTTTCTGAAATCTTGCCCTTCTTTGACAGTTCCATTACATCCACCAGTTTTTTGGGATTGTAGGCGCCGTCACTTTCAAAAAGATTCTGCAGATAAAGCTTCTCCTGTACATCGTACATGTAACTTTCGACCATCTTGCTGAATTCTTCGGATTCTTCAAAAGACTGTGTATTCATCTTTTGAATCTGTGACAAACTCATTCCACCCGCCAGTGTCAGGAGAGAAAGCAAATTTGTCACAAGCAATGCTCCGCTAAGAATCGCCACAACAAGAACGATTGTCCTTGTCACGGTCTTCCTGTACCATTTCTTCATTGTTAACCCTTCCTTATATGCCTTCTTATGCATTTTTCTATGTTCTCTTATATGCTTTTTCTATCCATTTTTACATGTGCTTTTGTTACTGTTCGCACTATGCTTTTTCGATTTTATATCCGACACCCCAGACTACTTTCAGGTAACGTGGATCTTTCGGATTGATCTCTATTTTTTCTCTGATATGACGAATGTGAACTGCAACTGTGTTATCCGCACCAATTGCCTCTTCATTCCAGATGGATTCATAAATCTGATTGATTGAAAATACTTTTCCCTGATTCTTCATCAGAAGCAAAAGGATATTGTATTCAATTGGTGTCAGTTTCACAAATTCTCCGTCTACTGTTACCTGCTTGAGATCATCATTGATCTGAAGGCCACCTACCTTATAAATCGTCTCTTTTGGCTCCTGTGCTGTTCCGCCAAGCTCGTTAAATCGTCTCAGCTGTGATTTCACTCGTGCCACAAGTTCCAGCGGATTGAACGGCTTTGTTACATAATCATCCGCACCGATATTGAGTCCAAGAATCTTATCGGTATCTTCTGATTTCGCAGACAAGATAATGATTGGCAGACTGTTCTTCTCGCGGATCTTCAATGTTGCACGGATTCCGTCAAGTCTTGGCATCATGACATCGATAATCAGAAGATTCACTTCCTCTTTCTCCAAAATCTCCAGTGCTTCGATTCCGTCATATGCTTTTAAAATCTGATATCCCTCCTGAGAAAGATAAATTTCGATTGCTTCTACGATTTCTCTATCGTCATCACATACTAATATTTTATACATTTTACATACCCCTCGATAATTGCTGACACCGATAACAGCGCAGCAACATAATTATCACATGATCAAGTTCTAACTATAGTATACATGATACTTGATGGTTTTTAAGAGATAGATTGGAAAAATATTAGGAATTTCTTAAATCGACGATTTAACAATTTAAATACTTTCTATTTCTTGCACATCTTTTGCCAACGTTTTATAATAAGAAACCGTGAGCCACTTTAGAACACAAGTGTAGCTGCACAAAAATGATTGCATTTGGTGCTAGAATCTCTTAGTATAGCTGCAATCCATCAATAAAAAGGAGTATAAATTAAGAATGATTGAATTTTTGAAATCCTTCCTCTTTGGAATTGTGGAAGGAATCACAGAATGGCTGCCGATCAGCAGCACGGGACATCTGATTCTTTTGAATCAATTTGTGAAATTAGATGTTTCCGAAGAATTCTACAGCATGTTCGAAGTTGTGATCCAGCTAGGTGCGATTCTTGCCGTTGTCATCTTATTCTGGAACCAGATCTTCCCGTTTGGTGCACCGGAAGGAAGTCACACGGTCAGACGCCGTCAGGCAAAACATGCACATAGAAGAAAGAAATCCGGAAATGAAATTTTAAGTTATGTGAAGATGGATATCATTATCCTCTGGCTGAAAGTCCTTGTTGCATGTATCCCTGCAATTGTGATCGGAATGCCGTTCAATGATCTGTTTGAGAAATGGTTTTACAATTACCCTTGCGTTGCGATTGCTCTGATTGTCTTCGGTATCGCCTTTATCATTGTTGAGAATAATCACAAGGGCAAACCTGCGAAGATCAACAGTATGGATGAACTTACTTATAAGACTGCATTTTTGATCGGACTTTTCCAGCTGATCGCTGCAATCTTCCCTGGAACATCCAGATCCGGTGCAACAATTGTCGGTGCTTTGATCCTTGGAGTATCCAGAACCGTTGCTGCTGAATTCACTTTCGTACTTGCGATTCCGGTTATGTTCGGTGCAAGTCTTCTGAAGCTTGTGAAGTTTGGTCTGAACTTTACCGGAACAGAAGCAATAATTCTTCTGATTGGTATGGTAACAGCATTTGTTTCTTCTATTATCGTTATTCAATTCCTGATGGGATATATTAAGAAACATGATTTCAAAGTATTTGGATATTACAGAATCGTGCTTGGTATTCTTGTGATACTGTATGCGTTGTTTTTAGCGTAAGATTTATTGATATTTTAAAAACTCCCAATAGAATTCCATCTCAGATATCTTTTAGAGTATGATTTTCTATTGGGAGTTTTTTATTGGAATTCAATTATGCTTGTTTCCCCTGATAAATTCCTTTCAATGCCGGATACAATTTCTTAAATTCCTGATATCTTTCCTCGTACTTCTGCACCAGTTCCGAATCCGGTTCTTCTGTTCCTGTTACTTTCACAAGTTTCTTCGCAGCCTCTTCCACCGAATCAAATACGCCGCATCCAACTGCTGCCAGGATTGCCGCTCCATAGCCCGGGCCTTCTTCGCTTTCGATCAGATCTACTTTCATATTCATCACATTTGCAATGATCTTTCGCCACAGCGGACTCTTTGCTCCACCGCCGCAGATCTTTGTTCTCTCTGGATTCACGCCAATACTTCTTGCAACTTCCAGGGAATCACGCAGTCCGAATGCAACACCTTCCAGCACAGCCTGTGTCATATCCTCTCTTGTGCTGTCCATAGACATTCCGATAAATGCTGCTCTTGCGGAAGGGTCATTATGAGGAGAACGCTCTCCCATCAAATATGGAAGATAGAACACATGGTTCTCGCCGAGCCTTGTGATTCCTGCCTGTTCTGCCGGATAATCTTTGGTCTTAAGGATTTCATCCATCCACCATTTATTACAGGAAGCAGCACTGAGCATGCATCCCATCAGATGATAATTGCCATCTGCATGGTCAAAGGAATGCAGTGCATTGTTCTTATCTACTCCGAATTTCTTACTGGAAATAAAGAGTGTTCCTGATGTTCCGAGAGAAATATTGCATCCGCCGTCTCCGACCGTTGCCGTTCCAACTGCTGCCGCCGCATTGTCCCCGGCTCCTGCAATTACTTTTACATTCTCTGATATGCCAAGTTCTGCTGCGATCTCTGCTTTCAAAGTTCCAACTACTTCCCAGCTTTCATACAGCTTTGGAAGCTGTGCCTCTGTAATACCACAGATCTCAAGCATTTTTGCAGACCAGCACTTATGCTCCACATCCAAAAGCAGCATTCCGGAAGCATCTGAATACTCTGTGCAAAAAGACCCTGACAAACGATATGCAAGGTAATCCTTCGGAAGCATGATTTTCTCAATCTTTGCAAAATTCTCCGGTTCATTTTCCTTCATCCAGAGAATCTTCGGTGCTGTAAATCCGGCAAATGCAATATTTGCTGTATACTCTGAAAGCTTCTCTTTTCCAATCACCTGATTCAGGTAATCGGTCTGTTTTGCAGTACGTCCGTCGTTCCACAGAATTGCCGGGCGAATCACCTTGTCTTCCTTATCAAGCGCAACAAGACCGTGCATCTGACCTCCAAAACTGATTCCCTTTACTTGATCCTTATCAAAGCCTTCAAGAAGCTCTTTCAGCCCTTCCATACTCTGTGCAAACCAGTCTTCCGGTTTCTGCTCTGACCATCCCGGATGTGGGAAATATAACGGATATTCTTTTGATACGATATTCTTGATCTTTCCATTCTCATCCATCAGAAGAAGTTTTACTGCGGATGTTCCAAGATCTACTCCTACAAATAACATGTCGTTTCTCCTGTATAAAGACAGAAAGCCTTGCCGTTTCCGGCACGGCTCTCTGCCCGTTTTCTATGCTTATAACTTTCTATGTAATTAACCCCACGGATTCTCTGTTGGATATCTTACACCCTTCGGCTGGTTGTATCCGATCTCTTCAACCGGCACACCAATGTATTTAAATACTTCGAACAATGCTTTTCCAAAGTGTCCGAAAGCAACTGCTCCGTGATGTGGATAATTCTTTTCGATCAGTACGTGACGGTAGAATCTTCCCATCTCCGGAATTGCAAACACTCCGATAGATCCGAAGGATTTTGTAGCAACCGGAAGTACTTCTCCCTGTGCAACATAAGCACGAAGTACATTGTCAGATGTACTCTGCAGTCTGTAGAATGTGATGTCTCCAGGTTTGATATCTCCTTCCAGTGTTCCCTGTGTAACCTCGATTGGAAGAGATCTTGCCATGATCATCTGATATTTCATTTCGCAGAAAGCAAGTTTGCCGGAAGCTGTATTTCCACAATGGAATCCCATAAATGTATCTTTCTGTGTATATGGGAATTTTCCTTCGATGCTCTCTTTGTACATATCTGCCGGTACTGTATTGTTGATATCAAGAAGTGTTACTGCATCCTGGCTGACAGCAGTTCCGATAAACTCGCTGAGTGCTCCGTAAATATCAACCTCACAGGATACCGGGATTCCCTGAGCTGTCAGACGGCTGTTTACATAACATGGAACAAATCCGAACTGTGTCTGGAATGCCGGCCAGCATTTTCCTGCGATTGCAACGTATTTTCTGTATCCTCTGTGCTCCTCGATCCAGTCTTTCAAAGTAATCTCATACTGAGCCAGTTTCGGAAGGATCTCCGGTTTCTTATTTCCTGCTCCGAGCTCTTCTTCCATCTCTTTTACAACGGCCGGGATTCTCTCATCACCTTCATGTTTATTATAAGCCTCGAAAAGGTCAAGTTCAGAATTTTCCTCAATCTCAACTCCGATATTGTAAAGCTGTTGGATCGGTGCATTACATGCAAGGAAATTCAGCGGACGCGGTCCAAAGCTGATGATCTTTAAGTCACTTAATCCGACAACTGCTCTCGCGATTGGTTCGAACTCATGGATCATATCAGCACATTCCTCTGCTGTTCCTACCGGATACTCCGGAATGTAAGCTTTTACTCCTCTGAGTTTCAGGTTATAGCTTGCATTAAGCATTCCACAGTAAGCGTCTCCACGTCCCTGTGTCAGATTATCCTGTGTCTCCTCTGCAGCTGCGACAAACATCTTCGGTCCGTCAAAATGTTTTGCAAGCAGTGTCTCAGAAATCTCCGGTCCGAAGTTTCCAAGATAAACAACCAGTGCGTTACATCCTGCTTTCTTTACATCTTCCAGAGCCTGCACCATGTGGATCTCGCTCTCTACAATACAGATCGGACATTCATAGACAGTTCCTTCACCGTATTTCTTTGTGTAGGCATCGATCAATGCTTTTCTTCTGTTCACGGAAAGACTCTCCGGGAAACAATCTCTGCTCACTGCTACAACACCGATTTTTAATTCTGGCATATTACTCATAATAAAATCCTCGCTTTCTTTATACTTGTTATTATTTCTATCTTTCTCATGTTACGTTATCCACACTTTTCCTGTAATTTCATTTGGTTTTCCACACATCATGCAGAAACCTTGTGAATAACACGATCCTGATTTTTGGAAACCCCGGCATCCATTTTCAATCAGACTTCGACGTTCTCACCTTTTAACCCACAGAACGCACCTTCAATCTGTGCATCCTCATGCGCGATCAGCCATTTATTCATCGCTACAAGAAGTCTGTTTCCTGTTTCGTTTGTTTCTATGGTCATTTTACCAACTTAAAAAGGCATTATCGACCAAATAATTAGCCAAATAATGCCCATTTCTTATCTTTTCTTTCTGAAAGTGAAATGTACACTAATACAATGAAAAAGAACCTGAATATTTGATCAGGTTCTTTTTCATTATATTTGATATCAAAGATACGATTATTTATTTATCACAAATTATTTTTCATAATTTCCATGTAGTTTTCCGGGAATCCGATCAACTTCAAATCAATATCATCACTATACTCACTTATTACATTTTCCACTGTTTGGATTAAAGATTTTTTACTACTCTCACCTGGTAATCTTTTTAACAAAACAAGCGTATACGCAAATAGTGAGTTGTTCTTTATTTCTGGATGTTTTCTCAAAAATGACGTTGTAAACTTTGCCGGAGGATTAAAATCTGTATTATACATTCTAGCCGCATGCGCACATTTGTTTCGTAAAACCGATAAACAATGAAGATGATTTTCTAGTGTATCTCTTCCAACACCAACCATATGAGCAATAGCATCTTTTTCTGAATAATACATAGAACTGTATAATTTAGACATATTAGAAAAAGACATCAATTCTACAATAACCCACAATGGCATTTTACTAGAGTATTTCATTTTATGATGCTTCACAATCAGACTATCTTTATAATAATTTTTCTCCCTGCTGAAATTTTCCATAACTTCCCTATAACCCTTTTTGTTATAGAAATTATTCTCATCATAATGCTGTTCATACGGAGTCTCCGTACATTTAGCAATTGAAAATCCATATGCAATCTGTGTTCTATAATATACTTCTGCTTTTTCAATATACCGTCGAAATGTATCACGTAATATTTCATCAACTTTATATAGATGATATACCGTTTCAAATGTAGTTCCCGCAATATAGTCACTACTTGAAGGGTCTTGTCTGAATTGTAGAGCATAACCCGTAAAACGATAATAATTTACTCTTTTCAAAATATCTTTTGCTTTTTCTCTGTCTGTGATAATCATCCCATGAGCTGCTAACTTATCCAATTGTTCATCGAAAGTCAATGGTTTTTTCAAATCCATAAAATCTCTCCTTAACGTAAAAAAGCTGAGCACAAGACTCAGCTTGGTCCCCAATGCCAAAACGACTTCGGGCAACTCTGTTGCATATAGTATATTCAAAAATCAAAAAAATTGCAATAGTTTTTATTATTTTTCTCAAATGTTGGATTTACCAATTATAAATTATTCCGTCGAATGTTCTTTGAACATTTTGAGACTACGCCTACTGAGGTTCGGAAGATGCATGATGCAAAGAAAAAATCCTGATATTTATTTTCATAAGCAAAAAAGGAAGCGAACCGCTTCCTTTTTTACTCTCTCATTCTATTCCATGCCCCATTATTCCTTCGGTGGCAGGAATCCCTTACTTGTCTTCACGATCACTTTATCAAATACCATGAACATGGACGGCAGTACGAAGATTACGACTACCATACTGATCAGTGCTCCTCTCGCCATCAGGATACACAGGGAACTGATCATATCAATGTTGGAGTAAAGTCCTACACCGATCGTTGCTGCGAAGAAGCTCAACGCACTTACCATGATGGACTGTGCGGACACGCGGTGCGCAGTTGTGATGGAATCGTATTTATTTGCACCATGGTTACGCTCTCTCTTATAACGAGTTGTCATAAGAATTGCATAGTCTACGGTGGATCCAAGCTGAATGGTTCCGATTACGATGGATGCCACGAATGGCAACTTAGTTCCCATGTAGTATGGAATACCCATATTGACGAAAATCGCGAACTCAATAACGCCTACCAGGATGATCGGCAGTGAGATTGACTTGAACAGAAGCATGATGATCACGAAAATAATTCCGATTGATACTGCACTTACTGTCTTGAAATCTTTATCTGTAATGTCGATCAAATCTGCTGTCAGAGGGCCTTCTCCGATCAGCATTCCACCTTCATCATATTTATGAAGAATTGTATTCAGCTCTTTGATCTGGTCATTCAGTTCATCTGTAGCTACCTTATATTCTGAGTTCGCCAGTACAAGCTGGTACTTATCATTCTTTAATGATCTTGTCACTGAATCTGGGATCATGCTTGCCGGTACGGACGGCCCGATCAGGGAGTCAAGTCCAAGTGCCCATTTGATTCCGTCTACCTTATCCATCTCATTCAGCATCTTGCCTACGTCCGCTGAATCTGTAGAGCTGTCTACAAGAATCATGTGCGTCGTATTCATGTCGTAATCTTCCTTCAATTTCTCATTTGCAATGATGCTCGGAAGATCTTTTGGAAGTGTCTCATCCAGGTTGTAATAAACGCCTGTATGGTTATTTCCGTAGATTGCCGGGAATAACAAAATAATAAAGAGCGCTACATAAATCAGATATCTCTTTGTAACCTTGTCTGAAATTCTTCCGATATCCGGAAGGAATGGTTTATGTTTTGTCTTCTCAATAATCTTGTCACAACACAGGATCATGGATGGAAGGATTGTTACGCAGGCAAGTACACCAAGGATAACACCCTTAACCATAACAACACCGATATCAAGTCCAAGTGTGAATGACATAAAGCACAGTGCGATAAATCCGGCAATTGTTGTGACGGAGCTTCCAATTACAGATGAAAATGTCTGTGAGATTGCATGTGCCATTGCACGGTGTTTATCTCCATCGTAACGGATCTGCTGTTCTTCGTAACTATGCATCAGGAAAATCGAATAGTCCAGCGTTACACCCAGCTGCAGAACTGCTGCCAATGCCTTTGTAATATAGGAGATCTCTCCCATAAAGTAGTTACTTCCCAGGTTATAGACAATCGCGATTCCAATACTGAGCATGAAGAGGATCGGTACAAAGAACGATTCCATTGTAAGACCGAGCACGATCATCGCCAGTACAACCGCGATCAATACATACAACGGTGTCTCTTTCTCCGCCAGCTCCTTCGTATCTGTAACAACAGCTGACATACCACTTAAAAAGCACTGCTCGCCCGCCAAAGAACGGATCTCGGAGATTGCTTCCATTGTTCCGTCCGAAGATGTTCCTTCATCAAAGAAGATTGCCATCATCGTTCCGGTCTCGGAGTTAAATGCATCATAGACTTTTGTCGGCAGCATGCTCTTCGGCATACTGATATCTGCGATAGAATCATACCAGATAACCTCTTTTACATGATCTACCTTCTCAATCTTCTCTTTTAGCTTCGATACATCCTTGTCTTCCATTCCATCGACTATAAACATCGAAAATGCACCTGTGCCGAAATCATTTACCAAAATATCCTGGCCTTTCATCGTCTCGATGTTATCCGGCAGGTAAGTCAATACATCATAATTAATTCTCGTATGCAGATACCCCAATGCAGACGGAATCAACAATAAGATACTGAGAATCAGAATCGGCACTCTGAATTTTACTATCTTTTTTCCAAACTTTACCATCATATCCTTTTTCGCTTCCTTCCTCATATTCAGTTTATGACCATTGGTCATTTTAATCTCTTCTTGCACTATACAATAAAAATGACTAACAGTCAATATATTTTGTACTGTTAGTCATTTTTTCTTTTTATTTATATTCCATTTTCGTAACTGTTCAGAGCCAACCTCCAAAATGCTACGCATTTCGTCGGTGTGGCGT
>OGUO01000992.1_pt1 | contig 19782 bp, 13 predicted proteins | sample 1553641 | NCBI WGS metagenome assembly OGUO01 (sample SAMEA2579980, study PRJEB22360) | human gut metagenome | biome: human gut; feature: human-associated habitat; material: faeces | place: Denmark | collected 2008/2010 | reverse complement strand
ACTTGGAGCAGGTCTTTCAAAGTAATGTATAATAAGAAAGAACATAAAAGGAACCTGCGGAGTTTGGTCCGGCGACGAAACCATTGCACCGAAGGGCATTCGTAACCCGACGCGTGAACTGTAACAAATAAATAAAAATGCATAATTTTTTTTCTGTAAATTGTTCACTTTTTGAAAGAGATGTGCTATAATAACGACAAGTACTAAAAGATTACAGTTCCCCAAACGCCTATTCACAAGACTGCACTTATGTGCATTCACTGTTAGACAGTTCTATTTCACTTGATGACAGGCGCTTGGTGAACTGATAACACAACAATTAAAGAACAAAGGGGTGATTTTGTGGTTAGAAAGGAAATGATCGCCATGTTATTGGCGGGCGGACAGGGAAGCCGTCTTGGAGTTTTGACTTCAGAAGTAGCGAAGCCAGCTGTATCCTTCGGCGGGAAATACAGCATTATTGACTTCCCATTAAGTAACTGCATTAATTCAGGGGTGGATACAGTAGGTGTGTTAACACAGTATCAGCCACTTCGTTTGAATACCCATATCGGCATAGGTATTCCGTGGGATCTTGACCGTAATTATGGCGGAGTGACAGTACTATCTCCATATGAAGCAAACGAGAACAGTGATTGGTATACTGGTACTGCAAATGCAATTTACCAGAACATTCGTTATATCGACAGCTTTAATCCAGAGTATGTATTGATTTTAGGCGGTGATCATATTTATAAAATGGATTATCAAGTGATGCTTGATTATCATAAGGCAAACAATGCAGACGTTACGATGGCTGCTATGCCTGTTCCGATTGAGGAGGCAAGCCGTTTTGGCGTGCTGATCACAGATGATACAGGCCGGATCACTGATTTCGAAGAGAAGCCTGCACATCCAAGAAGCAATTTAGCTTCCATGGGTATTTACATATTTACATGGTCTGTGCTTCGTGAGGCATTGATCACAAATAAAGATATTCCAAACTGCGACTTTGGTATGCATGTCATTCCATATTGCCATAAGCGTGGTGACAGAGTATTCTGCTATGAATTTAATGGATATTGGAAGGATGTTGGAACACTTCATTCCTACTGGGAAGCAAATATGGAGCTGATTGATATCGTTCCTGTATTTAATCTGTATGAAGAGTTCTGGAAGATATATACTAAATCTGATAACCAGCCGCCGCAGTATATTGCAGATACGGCACAGATTGAGCGCTGTATCATAGGTGATGGCTCTGAAATCTATGGAAGAGTACGAAACTGCGTTATTGGACCAGAAGTTATTGTTGAAGAAGGTGCAGAAGTTTATGATTCCATTTTGATGCAGGGTGCTGTAATCAAGAAGGGAACAAAGATTTACAAGTCAATCATCGCACAGGATGCAGTTGTTGGAGAAAATTGTACGATTGGTGTCGGTGAGTATGCAGACAGCCAGTATAATAAGAAGGTTTACTGCTGTGATCTTGTAACCGTTGCAGAAGGCTCCGAAATTCCGGATGGCGTTACAATTGGAAAGAACGTAGCAATTGCCGGAAAGACCGCTATTGAAGATTATCCGGATGGAAATCTTGTAAGCGGCGGATACATCATCAAGGGAGGCGAGGAAGAATGAAAGCGATTGGTATAATTTTAGCCGGTGGAAACAACAAGAGAATGAAGGAGCTGTCATATAACCGTGCGATCGCTGCTATGCCAATGGTAGGAACCTATCGCAGCATTGATTTCGCGCTGAGCAACATGTCAAACTCCCGTATTCAGAAAGTAGCAGTTTTAACACAGTATAACACCGTATCCTTGAATGAGCATTTAAACTCTTCAAAGTGGTGGGATTTTGGAAGAAAGCAGGGCGGTTTATATGTATTCACCCCTACTATAACCGCTGAAAATAGTAACTGGTATCGGGGTACAGCCGATGCCCTGTATCAGAACCTGCATTTCCTCAAAGGAAGCCATGAACCATACGTGGTTCTGGCTTCTGGCGATGGAATTTATAAGCTGGATTATAATAAGATTCTGGAGTACCACATTCAAAAGCGTGCTGATATCACTGTTGTCTGCAAGGAAATGCCAGAGGGAGAGGATTTAAGCCGCTTTGGACAAGTGAAGGCAGATGATGACGGAAGAATCCGAGGCTACGAGGAAAAGCCAATGATTGAGACTTCCAGAAATGTTTCATGTGGTATCTATGTAATCAGAAGACGTCTTTTGATTGAGTTAATTGAGCGTGCAGCAGAGGAAGATAGATATGATCTGGTCAAGGATATTCTGATCCGTTATAAGGATATCAAGAGAATTTATGCATACCAGCTTGAAACATATTGGAACAACATCTCCTCAGTTGAGGCTTACTACAGAACAAATATGGATTTCTTAAAGAGAGATGTCCGCAGTTATTTCTTCAAGGAAGGCAACAGTGTATTCACAAAGGTAGATGATCTGCCGCCGGCAAAATATAATCCGGGTGCTAATATTTCAAACAGCCTGATCGCATGTGGAAGTATTGTAAACGGTACAGTTGAAAACTCTGTTGTATTCAAGAAGGCATATATTGGAAACAATTGTGTTATCAAAAATTCTATTATCATGAACGATGTTTATATCGGAGACAATGCAGTCATTGAAAACTGCATCGTAGAGAGCAGAGGAACCATCGAAGCAAATGCATGCTATAAGTCAGAGCCAGGTGATATTCGCATCGTTGTAGAGAAGAAAGACCGCTTCATCATTTGATAATACCAGGGGATCAAAGTCACAAGCGAATCATGCTTGCATGAGAAAGCTTGTGACCTTGGTTCCCGCCAAAAACATGAGGATTATATATTTATAAAAGAAGAATAAAAATTAGCTGCACAAAGGCGTGCAGAGGACGGAAAGGCAATACTGGGATGGAAATTACAGATGTGAGAGTGCGCAAAGTTGCACTGGATGGTAAGATGAGAGCAATCGTCTCTATTACGCTGGACAATGAATTTGTGGTTCACGATATCAAGGTGATCGAAGGAGAAAAGGGAGTATTTGTTGCGATGCCAAGCCGTAAATCGGCGACAGGAGAATACCGAGATATCGCACATCCCATTAACTCAGAGACAAGAGATTATGTGCAGAAGATTATTCTCGAGAAATACGAGGAGGCTTTGCAGGAAGCATAAACTCTGAATAACAATTCGAAAAAGATATGTGAATACTTATAAAAGAAAGACTGCCTTCGGGCAGTCTTTCTTTCTCTTGCAATTGTCGTCTTCATTCGGTATAATGTGGCTGAGAGAAAATGTAACGTAATTATTTTTGGAAAGGCGAGGTTTTAAAGTATGAAAAGGAGAAAGACAGCAGCGGGACTATTGGCGGCATCACTGCTAGTAGGAGCAGCGCCGGTGGTGACAAATGCGGCGCCAGTGAGAATTGTATCAACAAGCATAACAGAACAGTCTTCGTCAGGCTATCGTGTAAATGTAACATTTTCGGCAGATGCAGGTGTGAGCCGTGTTATGATGCCGACATGGACAGAGGCAAACGGACAGGATGACATTGTGTGGCATCAGGCAAGTGTTAGTGGTAATACTGCATCATTCTATGTTCCAGTCAGTGCCCATAAAGGAGAAAGCGGTGCATATATTACGCATATTTATGTATACGACAGACAGGGACAGTTTGCGCTAAAGGGCGAAAATGTAACAGTTCCAGCATCGACATCTGCGTCATCAAGCCTTTCAATCGGTGACGTTTCTATTACGGAACTTAGTGCATCGGGCTACCGAGTTACGGCAAAAATAAATGCACCGTCAGGAGTAAGCAAAGTATTGATGCCAACATGGACAAACGCAAATGGACAGGATGATCTAGTGTGGCATCAGGCAAGCGTAAGCGGTGATACAGCTACATTTTACGTGCCATCAAGTGCCCATAAGGGAGAGAGCGGAGCATACACGACTCATATTTACCTGTATGATAAAGCAGGAAAATTAGCACCATTAAAGGGTGTCAATGTAACTGTTCCATCAGGTGCAAATCCTGGAGGCAGTTCAGGAAATAATAATGGCAGCGGTACAGGTGTGCTGTCGATGGCGATTCCATATGTAACAGAATTATCATCAAATGGTTTCCGTGTGACAATTCAATTTAATGCACCTGCAGGCTATAAAAAGGTTTCAACTGCAGTGTGGACAGCAGCAAATGGACAGGATGATCTGGTATGGCATAACATGACCGTATCTGGAAACACAGCGACATGCTATGTTCCAGTAAGTGAGCATAAAAACGAGCACGGTTCATACATTGTGAATGCGTATGTATTTGAGACTGATACAAAATATGTACTTCAGGGAATGACCGTTCCAGTGCCGTAAACAAAGAAAATGGAGGAACAAATGGCAAAGAAAAGACGCAGCTGGGAAGACTATCAGAAAAAGAAAATAAAAAGAGGCCAATCAGGTGCGCCTATTGTAATACTTTTGGTGCTGCTTGTAATTGCATGTGCAGGTCTTGGTGTAGTGGCATGGGTATGCCTGCGCCCAGTGACGCTTCCACATGTGCAGCCAGATCGGGCATCATCGACGAAAGCACCTGTGGAATACGAAACATGGAAGGCAACAGAGGCGGCTGCGGATGGTGCTCTTGTACAAAGCAGTGATCCAGTAGTACAGGCTGCTAATTTAAAGGCAATGCAGTACGATTATGACGGTGCAATTGCGCAGATTCAGTCAATACCTGGCTATGCAGATAATGAAACATATGTTAGCTGCATTCAAAGCTATGAGAGTTTGAAATCACAGGCTGTACAGTGGACAGACTATGATAAGATTACGCATATCTTTTTCCATAGTCTTATTGTTGACAGCGAGCTTGCATTTGCTAGCTATAAGAGCAGTGATTATGATCAGGTAATGACAACTATCGAAGAATTTAAGGATATAATGCAGTCTATGTATGACAAGGGTTATGTTTTGATAAGCCTTCATAAGATTGCAAAGATGGAAACGCAGCCAGACGGCACCATGCAGATGGTGCAGCAGCCAATTTATCTTCCGAGAGGAAAAAAGCCATTTGTACTTTCCGAAGACGATGTATGCTATTATGAGTATATGACAGGAACTGGATTTGCGACAAAGCTCTGTCTTGATGAAAACGGTAAGGTTGTAAATGAGTATGTTGAGCGTGATGGAAGCGTATCATATGGTTCTTATGACGTTTTGACTGTTTTAGAGGATTTTATTGAAACACATCCTGACTTTTCTTATCAGGGTTCAAAGGGTATTCTGGCATTTACGGGATATGATGGTATTTTAGGCTATCGCACAAGTGATTTCTGGTACAATGAAAATTGTGACTATTACGTTTCTACACCTGCAAACGATAAAGAAAAGCGCGAAGATCATACGTCACCAAATGAAAATATTGAGCAGGACAAGCAGACAGCACGAGAAGTTGCACAGGCAATTCGCGATCTGGGCTGGGAGCTTGCCAGCCACAGCTGGGGTCATCTGAATATGACAAGTACAAGCTATGAACATCTTGTATGGGACACAGATATGTGGGAGCGCGAAGTAGAATCTATAATCGGAGATACAGATATTATTTTATATCCGTTAGGAGCAGATGTAGGAGACTGGAGACCATCACAGTATACATTTGAAAATGAAAAATTCAAAAAGCTCTGGGATGTAGGCTTTAGATATTTCTGCAACGTAGACAGTACTCAGTACTGGCTACAGTATGGCTCAAATTACATGCGTCAGGGCCGTCGCAACATGGATGGTCAGATGATGTTTAAGCAGATGGTTTATCCAGAGAAGGTACTCACAAGTGATCTGTTTGACGTATATGATGTCTTTGACAGACGCAGACCGCTTCCTGTAAATGGAATAACAGTGCCAGAAGATTTTGATCTGCAGGCACTTGCCGATTCGCTTGGAATGAGTGACCGTATAATAAATTGAACTAACAGAGGAGAGAAAAACATGTATATTATAGCAGGTCTGGGCAACCCAACCGCACAGTATAGAGGAACAAGACATAACGTTGGCTTTGAGGTTATTGATTACCTTGCTGACAAATACAATATTGATGTAACAACAAAAAAATTTAAGGGCTTAATTGGAACAGGCGCGATTGAGGGACAAAAGGTTGTTCTAGTAAAGCCTCAGACCTTCATGAATTTAAGCGGAGAGTGTATTCAGGAGGTCATGAATTACTACAAAACAGATATCTCTGATTTAATTGTAGTATATGATGATATTAACCTAGAGCCAGGACAGCTTCGCGTGCGCGGTAAAGGAAGTGCAGGCGGTCATAATGGTATGAAAAATATCATTCTGCATTGCAATTCACAGGATTTTCCAAGAGTGCGTGTCGGAATCGGAGCAAAGCCGCCAAAGATGGATTTAGCAGATTTTGTACTTAGTCATTTCCAGGGCGAAGAAAAAAAGGCAATGGAAGACGGCTACAAAGAAGCAGCAGATGCAGTATGCTCCTTAATGAACAACGGACTAGAGGCAACCATGAATCATTATAACCAGAAGAAAACAAAATAATGATAAGGAGGGTCAATTGTGGGTATTTTTGCAAATCCGCTGACGGACCTGCTGGAATATGAAGACTTTTCAAGAGATTTTTTGAAGGGAACAGATCCAGTGGGCATGACAGGCTGTATTGACTCCGAGAAGGTGCATTTTATGAGCACCTTTCTTGGAGAGAAAAAAGTGCAGCTTGTTGTGACGTACAGTGAACAGCGGGCAAGGGAAATTGAAGAAGATTATAAATTATTTTGCAGTCAGGTCTATGTGATTCCACCGCGTGACCTGATCTTTTTTAGCGCAGATCTGCAGGGAAATGCCATCATTGCAGAGCGCATGAAGGCATTTGCAGCACTTTATCAAAACGAGGCAAAGGTTATCATCACAACAATGGATGCGCTCATGAGCGCGGCAGTGCCGTTTGAACAGCTGATGAGTCATGTGATAAAGCTAAAAGAAGGTGATGAGCTTGATCTTGAAAAGCTAAAGCATGACCTGACTGTGATGGGATATGAGCGTGTAGGACGTGTGGAGGAACCAGGACAGTTTACTGTTCACGGAGGTATTGCTGATGTATATCCATTGACAATGGAGGTTCCGGTTAGAATCGAGCTTTGGGGAGATGAAATAGATACGATTCGCTGCTTTGAACCGCAGAGCCAGCGCTCAATGGATCAGATCGAGTGCGTATCTGTTTTTCCAGCGGCAGAGGTGATCGCAGATGATACGGCAAGACGGCGTGCTGCGGGAATGATTCAAAATGAGCTTGAGAGCCAGTTAGCTGTCTTTAAAAAAGCAAAGGAGCCAGACAAGGCGAAGCGTCTTCGCGAGGAGACAAACCGCATATTAGAGGCACTTGGTGAAGATGTTGTATTAGAGGCACCAGACAGCTATATAAGCTATTTTTATCCGCGCACTGTTCAACTTTCTGAATATTTTGATGAGAAGAACACGTTAGTTTTCCTTGATGAGCCGATGCGTCTTAAAGAGCGCGGTGATGGTGTGCAGGCTGAGTTTGAGGAAAGCATGAAAAATCGTCTGGAGCAGGGCTTTCTTTTGCCAGGTCAGACAGCACTTTTAACACCGGCAAAACATGTGCTTGCTGCTTTTGAGCGCGGTCAGGTTGCAGCACTGTCTTCACTTGACAGCCGCCTGGCTGACTTTACGGTGGTAAACAGCTACGCAGTAAATGTTCAGAACATGAACACATATCGTGAAGGTTTTGAACTTTTGATTAAGGATTTGACACACTGGAAGAAGGAAAAGTACCGAATTGTCCTTTTGTGTCCGTCAAGAACTCGTGCAAACCGCATTGTCAATCAGCTTATAGAGTATGATCTTTTGGCATATTACAGCGAGGACGAGGATAAAAAGATAAATCCAGGTGAGATCATGGTTACTTATGGAAACCTTCACCGTGGCTTTTTATATCCGATGCTAAAATTTGCTGTTATCACAGAGAGCGATATCTTTGGTGTTAAGAAAAAGAAAAAAGAAAAAAAGAGCCACTATCAGGGTCAGCGAATAAGTGATTTTGCGCAGCTAAAGCCTGGTGATTATGTGGTGCATGAAAATTATGGACTGGGAATTTATCGCGGAACAGAGCGACAGATTGTGGATAAGGTAACAAAAGATTATATTAAGATAGAATATGGTGATGGCGGAAAGCTGTATTTTCCTGTCACACAGCTTCATATGATACAAAAGTATGCTGATTCAGAGTCTAAGCAGCCAAAGCTTAACAAATTGAACGGCCAGGAGTGGACAAAAACAAAAAGCCGTGTTCAAAAAGCAGTCAACAACATTGCAAAGGAGCTTGTGGAGCTGTATGCAGTGCGCCAGAGTGGTCACGGTTATCAGTATGGAACAGACACTGTATGGCAGAAAGAATTTGAAGAGCTTGTACCATTTGATGAGACAGCAGATCAGCTTGCAGCAATTGATGCGACAAAAGCTGATATGGAAAGCACGAAAATCATGGACCGCTTAGTGTGCGGTGATGTAGGCTACGGAAAAACAGAGATTGCCATCAGAGCTGCCTTTAAGGCTGTGCAGGACAGTAAGCAGGTCGTATTTCTTGTGCCGACAACTATTCTTGCTCAACAGCATTACAATACATTTGTTGAGCGAATGAAGGACTATCCAATTCGAATTGAACTTTTATCACGCTTTCGCACGTCAGCACAAGTTAAGGCATCACTTGAGCGCTTAAAAAAGGGTCTTGCCGATATTGTAATAGGAACGCATCGTGTGCTGTCAAAGGATGTTGTATTTAAAGATCTAGGCCTTTTGATTATTGATGAGGAACAGCGCTTTGGTGTCACACACAAGGAAAAGATTAAGCAGCTTAAAAAAGACGTTGACGTGCTGACACTAACGGCAACACCGATTCCGAGAACACTTCATATGAGTATGATAGGCGTGCGCGATATGAGTGTGTTGGAGGAAGCACCGTATGAGAGAAGACCGATTCAGACATATGTAATGGAAATGAATTGGGAAATGGTTCGCGAAGCAATAAACAGAGAGCTTGCCAGAGACGGACAGGTTTATTATGTGTATAATCGTGTCAAGGATATTGATCAGATTACGGCACAGATAGCAAAGCTTGTGCCAGATGCAAATGTTGCCTTTGCGCATGGTCAAATGTCAGAGCGTCAGCTAGAGCAGATCATGATGGACTTTGTTAACGGTGATATAGACGTGCTTGTTTCCACAACTATTATAGAGACAGGCTTAAACATTCCAAACGTAAATACTATTATCATCCACGATTCTGACCGCTACGGACTTGCACAGCTGTATCAGCTAAGAGGACGTGTAGGCCGTTCAAACCGCACTGCCTATGCTTTTATCATGTATCAGCGAAACAAGATTTTAAAAGAAGAGGCTGAAAAGCGTCTTCAGGCAATTCGTGAGTATACTGATCTTGGTTCAGGTATTAAGATAGCCATGCGTGATCTGGAAATTCGAGGCGCTGGAAATCTGCTTGGCAGTGAGCAGCACGGTCATATGGAAGCAGTAGGCTATGATTTGTACTGCAAGATGTTAAATATGGCTGTCAAAAAAGAAAAGGGTGAGCTTGAGATGGAGGAAACCTTTGAAACAACGGTGGACATTCCAATCAGCGCTTACATTCCAGACAGCTATATACGAAACGAAGAAGACAGGATGGAAATCTACAAGCGTATTGCAGCAGTCGAGACAGAGGAAGAGTCAATGGATATGATCGACGAGCTTATCGACCGTTTTGGAAGTGTTCCAAAGCCAGTCACCAACTTGCTTGAGGTGTCAATCCTTCGTGCGGATGCGCATTCTCTTTATATTAAAGAAATCAAGTCCTCGTCAACAGAGATTCGCCTGTTCATGCATCCAAGAGCAAAATTTGACACGATGCGTGTGCCGGATCTGATACAGTCTTACCGAGGTGCACTTCGTCTGCTTGACAAAGACAATCCTTATTTCTTATTGAGGGCAGGAGATGGCGCAGTCAAAGAAAAAATGCTGACATTGAAAACATTGAAAAAACTGTTAAGCGATATAAAAACGTTGATTGTTTCATAAAATCATGCTAAAATGAAAAGCAAAGTTCACGAGGCGCCCGATAAAGAAGATGCACTTCGGAGCGTTGATAGAGAATATAGAAATAGAGTGAGGTAAATTTATGAACCGAATTATGAAGTATGCAGCAGCAGCCCTCGCAGCAGCTACTGCCGTTAGTACATTAGGCGGATGCGAACAGTTAGAGAAAAAGGCACCAGAGGATACAGTTGCTGTTTCATTTGGCGATACAAATATCATGCTGGATGAGATTACTTATATGATACGTTCCATGGAGTATACCTATGAATCCTATTTTGGATCAAACATCTGCGGCAACGATATGGGCGATGGTTCAGGCATGACAGTCGGTGATTACATCAAGCAGATGTCTCTGTCACAGCTTCGCCAGACACTTGTATTAAATGAGTATGCAAAGAAAAATGGCATTGAGTTAAGTGATGATCAAAAAGCAAAGGTAGATGAGGCAATTGAAAAGCTTCAGACAGAATCAGAGGATTATCTGGAAGCAGTCGGCGCAACAGATGAGCTGATTGAAAAGACATATACAGAGAATGCAATTGCAAATCTTGTTTATATGGATCTTGTTGCTGATGTTGATACAACAGTTGGTGATGATGAGTTCCTTCGCAAAAAGATTGCATATGTAAAGCTGACGCCAAGTGAACTGACAGAGACGACAGCAGCCGATGGGGCAACTACAGAAGTGTCAAGTGATGAAGACAGCAGCGAAGAGGCATCTTCTATAGAGAATACAGAAGCAGAATCAGAAAGTGCATCCAAGGATGTAACGACTTCCACAGAAGAAGCAAGCAGTGAAAAAGCATCAACTGAGGAAGCATCTAGCGAGAAGACCTCAGAACTTTCCTCAGAATCAGACACTGAAGCTTCAAATGAGTCAGAAACACTTTCAGAAGAAGAGCAGGAACGTCAGGATGCGATGAACGATGCAGCAGACAAGATCCTTAAGGAATTTGAGGAAGGAAATGATGCAGCAGACTTTATCAGTGATTATCAAAATGACAGTCACTTTACTGCAACAAATTCTGAGATTTCCATTAGTGAGGATGGAACTGCTGTATATAATGCAGCTGCATGGGCACTGGCAACAGACGAATGCACTGTATATAGAAGCGATGACGGCAGCATCTACATCATCCGCTGTCTTGATGATAACGATGAGGAAGCACGTCAGAGTGCCATAGATTCAGAGATCGAAAGCAGAAAGACAGCATTGTTCTCAGAGAAATATGCCGAGATTCAGGACGATTCTTCCAAGTTTAAGGTAGATGAGGATGTGATTGACACAATCCGCTTTACAACTCCGGTTTACGTAGCACCAAGCGAGGAAGAAACATCAGAAAGTGAAACTAGTGGTGAGGAAACTTCAGAAAGTGAAACTGGCGAGAAAGAATCAACAAAAGAAGAAAAATCAAGTGAGTCTGATGAGTCAAAGGAAGTTGTAAGTGAAGTTTCTTCAGAGGAAGAGAGTAAATAATTAAGAGCCGCCTAATATCGGGAAAGGCACAGTAAAGTGTCACATTACCGATTGCAGGTGGCTTTTTTGGCGAAAAACGCGCTCTCTTTCTTAATCGTTATCCCGATTTCACTTGACATCTCGTAATAATTTTGTTATAATGCCCCTCGAAGTGTAATAATTTTGTAATATTTAGTGATAGTTCACTCGTGAATTGTTACTGTGAAACTAGCGAGGGAGTGCAAGCTTACTCGCTCGCAGATAAGAATGTAAAGAGGTTTTATAAAGAAAGGCTTGGTATATATGAAGATCAAAGGAAACAGATTTGTTACGTCAATATTAGCAGCGTCTATGCTGTCTGGTACATTTTTTGCTCCGGCATCCGCAGGTGAGCTTGAGGGTGAGAGCGCAATCGCAGGCATGGCTGTTACATTGAATAACTACTACGCAGGAGAGGAAACTCCGGATGAGGCAATCTTAGATTATCTTGTTCCTAAGGCTCAGGCAACATCTGAGGCTGAGAGTGAGACAGAAACCGAAGAGCCAAAAACCGAAGAGCCAAAAACAGTTATGGCCGCTACTGTTGCTGTCACTTCAGATGCTTCTAATGTAGGACTGGTAAGCGCAGCAGGTTACTTAAACGTGCGTGAACAGCCATCCACAGGCAGTGTAACAGTCGGAAGACTTTTCAGTAACTGCCAGGTTAACATCAAAAGTTCCGTAAACAACAGCGAAGGCAGCTGGTATCGTATCACTTGCGGCGATGTAGAAGGTTATGTAAGCGCAGCCTACGTATTAGTTGGCACAGCAGCCAAGACTGCTGAGGACAATATCCAGAACCGCTATGCAGTTGTTACAGCAGATCAGTTAAATGTTCGCGACAGTGCATCTGACAGCGCAAATGTTGTTGGAACTGTATACAAGGATGAAGAGTACGCAATCATCGAGGATCAGGGTGATTTCGTAAAGATACATATTGCAAATGATGAGGTTGGATATGTTTCAAAGTCCGGTATCACCATTAAGACTCAGTTCGCTCAGGCTCAGAAGGTAGACAATGAATTTGTATCTCAGGAGCTGGAGAACTTCATGATCGATATCAACTACTCCAGAAACGTATACGAGCAGGCAATGGCAGAGGGAACAGGCGAAGGCTACTATCGTGCATATGCAGCTATCGTTTATGCAGCAGAGCTTCTTGGATACTACAGTGAGTTTGCAGCAGATTCTGGATTAGAAGATCTGGCAGCAACATCTAAGCAGGAGCAGGAAAGCGCACTTGCACTTGCAGATGCAGCATATAAGTTAGCATCAGATTCCGGCTACTTTACCCAGGTTGCAGAATCAGTAGCATCAAGCGAGGCAGCGGCAGAATCCTCAGCAGCAGAATCTGTACAGGAAACTCAGACACAGCCATCCACAGATGCATCTTCTGAAGGAAATGTAACAAATGGTACAGGCGAGACTGCAGCACCAAGCAGCTCAGCATCTGATGAAACCATAAGTGTAGAAGTTCCGACTGCAGCATCTGTAACAGGCATTGAGGCTTGCTATCAGGGCGGTACAAAGTATGTGGGTGATGTTGTCTACACCGCAGAATTGTTTGTAAGAGTAAGCTACAGTGATGGAACTGTAAAGGATATTTACGATGGATGGTATTCACCACAGGTAGGTATGACCTTAAAGCAGGAGGGCTACAATGTTGTAACCATGTATTATGGTGATTTTAGCTCCAACCTTGAAGTATATGCAAACCCGGCACCGACTCAGGCAACCCAGCCGGCAGCACCAGAGACACAGCCAGCGGCACCAGAGACTCAGCCGGCAGCACCGGCACCAGCACCAGCTCCAAGCGGTAATGGACAGTCTATCGTAGACTATGCAATGCAGTGGGTAGGACAGTGTAATTATGTATGGGGCGGTACAAACCTGACACCAGGAGGCGGTGTTGACTGTTCTGGATTTACCATGAATGTATACGCAGCATTCGGTATCAGCCTTCCGCACTACTCCGGCGAACAGATCAACTATGGACAGGCTGTATCATACGAGCAGCTGCAGCCAGGTGATCTTATCTGCTTCTCAGGCCATGTAGGAATCTATATCGGCGGCGGCATGATGGTTCATGCAGCAAGTGCAGAGAGAGGTATCGTAGTAGATAATGTATTCTATAACAAGCAGCCGATCGGATATCGTCGTCTTGTATAAATAGTTAAAATTCAAGGCCGTCTGTCAGAGTTGACAGGCGGTCTTATTTTCGTGTATTATAACCGTAAGAAACGAAGACATTAACAGTTAACGTTAACTGGGAAAGAAGGTAATATTGCATGAGACGTGATAAAGTCAATTACTATCTGGATCTGGCAGAGATCGTATCCCAACGAGGAACCTGCCTTAGACGCCGCTACGGTGCTGTTATCGTAAAAAATGATGAGGTGGTATCTACTGGCTATGTCGGTTCCCCGCGAGGACGCAAAAACTGTACTGATTTAGGGTTTTGTATCCGACAGAAACTTCAGATTCCAAGGGGTGAGCGCTATGAATTGTGCAGAAGCGTTCACGCTGAGGCAAATGCCATAATCAGTGCATCAAGAGATCAGATGATCGGAAGCTCTTTATATTTGACAGGAGTAGAAGCAGATACAGGTGAATATGTAAAAAATTCCAACAGCTGCTCCATGTGTAAGCGAATGATCATAAATGCAGGAATCGAGACTGTATATGTGCGTGATGATAAAGATAATTACCGAGTTGTAAAGGTAGCAGACTGGATTGAAAAGGATGAATCACTAGAGGGCACATTCGGGTACTAAGCAAAACATGAAATTTGGCTAATTTCATCTTGATTTTCGACAGGCGGTCATATATAATTAGGGGTGGTGTCCATGCGGCAGATTTGTTCGTGTGCGTTTGGCAGAAAAGAATGCAAGAAGCGTAAAGGCACCATGAAACCTAGGCTGGCGAAGCAAATGGTAAAAGGGCTTCGTCTGTGTGAGAATGTCACAACAACAGGAAGGAAAAGACAAATGATACATCAGCAATACGAAGTAGATGACCATCTTCATGAAGAATGCGGCGTGTTCGGCATTTACGACATGGATGGCAATGACGTAGCGTCGACTATTTATTATGGTCTTTTTGCTCTGCAGCACAGAGGTCAGGAGAGTTGCGGTATCGCGGTAAGCGACACTAGCGGTCCCAAAGGACTAGTACTGAGTCATAAAGGAATGGGTCTGTGCAACGAGGTGTTTACCCCGGAAGACTTAGAGTCAATGAAAGGAAACATCGGTGTAGGCCACACCAGATACTCGACGGCAGGTAGTTCTACGAGAGAGAATGCACAGCCGCTTGTATTAAACTACATCAAAGGAACACTAGGCCTGGCACATAATGGCAACCTGATCAATACGCCGCAGCTGCGCCAGGAGCTTGCAAGAACAGGTGCAATCTTTCAGACGACAATCGATTCTGAGATTATCGCGTACATGATTGCAAGAGCCAGAGTTGAACAGCCGACCGTACAGGCAGCTGTCGCAGAGGCAATGAAAAAAATCAAGGGAGCGTATTCACTTGTTGTCATGAGTCCGAGAAAGCTCATTGGAGCAAGAGATCCATATGGCTTTAGACCGCTGTGTATCGGAAAGCGTGGCAATGCCTATATACTGGCATCAGAAAGCTGTGCACTTGACACTATCGGTGCTGAATTTGTCCGTGACGTAGATCCGGGCGAGATCGTCACCATCACACAAAAAGGAATTGAATCAAACCGAAGCATGTGTATCCCAAAGGAGCAGCATGCAAGATGTATTTTTGAATATATTTATTTTGCCAGACCAGATGCCTATATTGATGGCGTAAGTGTATATGAGAGCCGTCTGATTGCAGGACGTTCTCTTGCAAAGCATCACCCAGTTGATGCTGATCTTGTTGTCGGTGTTCCGGAGTCTGGTAATGTCGCAGCTATGGGTTATGCGATGGAGAGCGGCATTCCGTATGGCATGGCATTTGTAAAGAACAGCTATGTCGGCAGAACCTTTATCAAGCCAAAGCAAAGCAGCCGCGAGTCAAGTGTTCGCATTAAGCTGAACGTACTTACAGAGGCTGTAAAGGGAAAGCGTGTCATCATGATTGATGACTCAATCGTGCGTGGAACCACAAGTGACCGTATTGTAGGTATGCTTCGTGAGGCAGGTGCAAAGGAAGTTCATGTAAGAATCTCCTCACCGCCGTTCTTGCATCCGTGTTACTTTGGAACTGATATTCCATCTGAGGATCAGCTGATTGCTCACAACAGAAGTGTAGATGAAATCTGTAAGATTATCGGAGCTGATTCCCTCGCATACTTAGACGAGGAATGTCTGTATGAAATGTCAAAGGGACTTGGCATTTGTACTGGATGTTTCAATGGCAAATATCCGCTGGATCCGCCAACAGAGGACATCCGCGGCGACTATCAAAAGTAAAAAGATATAGAAGAAAGGTTGGTTTACTATGGCAACAGATCGTTATACAAGCCCACTTTCCGAGCGCTATGCCAGCAAGGAAATGCAATATATTTTTTCACAGGATAAGAAGTTTACCACATGGAGAAAGCTGTGGATCGCACTTGCAGAGAGCGAGAAGGAGCTGGGATTAAATATTACAGACGAGCAGATCGCTGAGCTTAAAGAGCATCAGAATGATATCAATTATGATGTTGCAAAGGCGAGAGAGAAGGAAGTTCGTCACGATGTTATGTCTCACGTTTATGCATATGGTGTACAATGTCCAAAGGCAAAGGGTATCATCCATCTGGGTGCAACCAGTTGCTATGTAGGTGACAACACTGATATGATCATCATGCGTGAGGGACTGCAGCTTGTAAAGAAGAAGTTAGTCAATGTCATTGCTGAGCTGGCAAAGTTTGCAGACCGCTACAAGGCGCTGCCGACACTGGCATTTACTCATTTCCAGCCGGCACAGCCAACCACAGTCGGAAAGCGTGCAACGCTTTGGATGATGGAGCTTGTGCAGGATTATGAGGATATCTGCTATGTAATCGATTCCTTAAAGCTTCTTGGCTCTAAGGGAACAACAGGTACACAGGCATCATTCATGGAGCTGTTTGACGGTGACCATGCAAAAATCAGAAAACTGGATCAGATGATCGCAGATAAGATGGGCTTTGCTGGTGTATATCCTGTTTCTGGACAGACCTACTCCCGTAAGGTAGACAGCCGTGTATTAAATGTACTGGCTGGTATTGCAATGAGTGCACATAAGTTTACAAACGATGTGCGTCTTCTGCAGCACTTAAAGGAGGTAGAGGAACCATTTGAGAAGCATCAGATCGGTTCTTCTGCAATGGCATATAAGAGAAATCCAATGAGAAGTGAGCGTATTGCTTCTTTGGCAGACTATGTGATCTCAGATGCTATGAATCCGATGCTTGTCGCTTCAACTCAGTGGTTTGAGCGTACACTTGACGATTCTGCAAACAAGAGAATCAGTATTCCAGAGGGCTTTTTGGCAGTTGATGGTATTCTGGATCTTTATCTGAATATCGTAGACGGAATGGTTGTTTATGAGAAGGTAATTCACAAGCATCTGATGGCAGAGCTTCCATTTATGGCAACAGAGAATATCATGATGGATGCAGTAAAGGAAGGCGGAGACCGTCAGGAGCTGCATGAGAAGATCCGCCAGCTGTCCATGGAGGCTGGACGTAATGTCAAGGTAAACGGTCTTGACAACAACCTGCTTGATTTGATTGCAGCAGATGATACATTCCACCTGACAAAAGAGCAGCTGCAGCAGTGCATGAATCCAGAGCGTTACACAGGACGTTCTAAGGAGCAGGTAGAGGATTTCCTCGCAGAAGTAATAAATCCAATCCTTGCTAAGAACAAGGAAGACCTTGGTATGACAGCAGAGATTAACGTATAAGAAAGGTAAGGTAACTGATATGGCAAGAGCAATTGTAGGCGCCAATTGGGGCGACGAGGGCAAAGGTAAAATTACTGATATGTTAGCACAGGAGTCTGACATTGTAATCCGTTTCCAGGGCGGAAGCAACGCTGGACATACAATTATCAACAATTATGGAAGATTTGCAATGCACCTTCTTCCATCCGGCGTGTTCTCACAGCACACTGTAAATATCATTGGAAACGGTGTTGCACTGAACATTCCGTATTTTATAAAGGAGTTAAACAGCTTAACTGAGCAGGGCGTTCCGAAGCCAAACATTATGGTTTCTGATCGTGCACAGATCCTGATGCCATATCATGTAGCATTGGATACCTACGAGGAAGAGCGTCTGGCAGGAAAGTCCTTTGGTTCCACACGTTCCGGTATCGCTCCGTTCTACTCTGATAAGTATGCAAAGATTGGCTTCCAAGTAAGCGAGCTGTTCGGAGATATGGACGAGTTAAAGGAAAAGTGCGAGCGCATCTGCACCTTAAAGAATGTTATGCTTGTTCATCTGTACCACAAGGATCCATTAAATGCAGATGAGATTTTCAATACACTTATGGAATACAAGGAGATGATCGCTCCTTACGTAGCAGATACAGGACTTTACCTGCATCAGGCAATCAAGGAAGGAAAGAAGATTCTGTTAGAGGGACAGCTTGGTACCTTAAAGGATCCAGATCATGGTATCTACCCGATGGTAACTTCTTCCTCTCCATTAGCAGCATACGGTGCAATCGGCGCAGGTATCCCGCCATATGAGATCAATGAGATCACAACAGTTGCAAAGGCATATTCTAGTGCAGTAGGCGCAGGTGCATTTGTCAGCGAGATCTTCGGTGAGGAGGCTGATGAGCTTCGTAAGCGTGGTGGTGATAAGGGTGAGTTTGGTGCTACCACAGGCCGTCCGAGACGTGTGGGATGGTTTGATGCAGTTGCAACAAGATATGGCTGCCGTGTGCAGGGAGCAACAAGCGTTGCACTTACAGTACTTGACCCGTTAGGCTACTTAAAGGAGATTCCGATGTGCGTAGGCTATGAGATCGACGGCGTTGTAACAAAGGATTTCCCAACCACTCAGAAGCTTGAGAAGGCAAAGCCGGTATACAAGGTACTGCCAGGCTGGAACTGCGATATCCGCGGAATCCGCAATTACGATGATCTGCCAGAGGCTTGCCGCAACTATATCGACACCATCGAGCAGGAGATTCAGGTTCCGATCACACTCGTATCAAACGGACCGGGAAGAGAAGAGATCATCCACAGAGAGTCGAAGTTAAAGTAATATTTACAAATAAAAAGAGCAGGCAGGGCATCTGATATGTACCCAGTTTTCTGGACACCGGGTCAAAATTGAATAATTAAGCTTCCATCATGGATGCTTCCCTGAACTTAGAGGGAGGCATCCATTTTGTTTTAGCTTGGATTCTGGTGTTATTGTAATAGTCGATATACTCAGCAATCGCCTTAGAGAAGGATTCAAAGGAGGGATAATCCTTCTCTAATCCATAGAACATTTCGTTTTTCAGCCTGCCAAAGAAAGTCTCCATAATGCAGTTGTCATAGCAGTTGCCCTTTCGGGACATAGATTGTATAATTCCATGCTTTTGAAGTTCGCTCCGGTAAAATGCGTGCTGGTACTGCCAGCCCTGATCCGAGTGCATAATCAAACCTTGTACAGAAGGAAATCGTTCAAACGCTTTATTCAGCATATCCTTGATTTGTTCCATGTTCGGACTGGTAGAGAGATTGTAGGAAATAATCTCATTGGTATTCATGTCAAGAATCGGAGAAATGTAGCATTTACCCCAAGGCAGATTGAATTGCGATACATCTGTTGTCCACTTTTGAAGCGGCTTCTCAGTACTGAAATCCCGATTGATAATGTTATCAGCGACCTTGCCCACATCGCCTTTGTAGGAATGGTACTTTTCCTTGGGGCGTTTGCCGCATAGTGCAAACTGATTCATAATTCGCTGGACACGCTTATGATTTACCAGAAAGCCACGGTTCAGAAGCTCCCGATGTACCCTTCTTACGCCATATCGCTTCCTGTTCTCGTTGAAAATGGAAACAATTTCAGACGATAGATCGGCGTTTCGTTCTTTGACTTTGTCGGTTCTGCCGAGCTCATAATAATATGTCGACCTGGACAGCCCAATGGCATCCAACAGATCATTCAGTCTGTGTCCTTCTTTGTGGAGTTCTTGGACGAGCGCAGCCTTTTCGCCTTGAGTTGCGCTGCGCATCTCTCTTCTCTCAAGGCAATCTCTTTTTT
>OGUO01000991.1_pt1 | contig 19786 bp, 18 predicted proteins | sample 1553641 | NCBI WGS metagenome assembly OGUO01 (sample SAMEA2579980, study PRJEB22360) | human gut metagenome | biome: human gut; feature: human-associated habitat; material: faeces | place: Denmark | collected 2008/2010 | reverse complement strand
GCTCCTTCCGCGTGCAGCTTTTTGGCGCTTCGCCTAAGCCCTTGTTTGCTCCCCCCAACTTTCCGTGAAGAACCTTATTCTTTTATGCCATTTTGCGTGGTTTGCTCCGACCATAGGCGTGAACCCAGTCCACGACGTTGTAATAAATCAGGAAGATGATGGAGGACAGCCCCCATGTAATCGGGTAAGCCCACGAAATCGTCGTCAATTCCGGGCGAATCGGCACGGCAATGGTGATGTACGTCACGCGGAACACGCACCAGCAGCACAGCATGACAATCATCGGCACAATCGAGCGTCCTGCGCCGCGCAGAACCGCCGCCATTGCGTTGGAGAGCGCCAGCAGGAAGTAGAACGGCGTCATTATCCTCGCGTGCATCGTCCCCAGACGGATAACCTCCTGCACCTGCGCCGCGTCGCCCGACTGGATGAACATCGCAATCAGCGCCGGGATGAAGGCGTAAATCGCCAGCCCAATCGCTTCTGCAATGCTGGCACACGCAATCAGTCCGAACCGCGCGCCTTTCTTGGCGCGTTCATACTCCTGCGCGCCGAGGTTCTGCCCGATGAAGGTCGTCAGCGCCAAGGTGAAGCTGGTAATCGGCAGGAAGCCAAAACCCTCAATCTTGGAGTACGCGCCGCAGCCCGCCTGCGCCAGCGCACCGAAATCATTGATGTTCGTCTGCACGACGACGTTCGCCAGCGCAATCACGGCGTTTTGCAGCCCCGACGGAATGCCGATGTACAGCACCTTTTGGAGCATTCGCCCGTTGAAACGGATCTTCCGCGGAATCAGGCGGTAGGATTCTGTCGCCTTCATCAGCTTCCTCAGGCCGAGGAACGCGCTGACCGCCTGCGAGATGACCGTCGCGAACGCCGCGCCGCCAACGCCCATACCCAGCACGCCGACGAACAGCAAGTCCAGCGCAACATTGAGCATGGCGGAAATAATCAGGAAATACAGCGGATGGCGGCTGTCGCCAACCGCTTGGAAAATACCGTTCACCGCATTATAGAGAACGGCAAAAATCACGCCGCCAAAGTACACGCGGAAATACTCAATCGAATTCGGCAGCACGTCCGCCGGCGTGTGCATCCAGTCCAGAATCGTCGGTGTCAGCAGAACCCCAACAAGTGTCAGCACGAGACCTGCGACGATTGCAAACGCAACAGACGTATGCACCGCAATCGAAACATTCTCATGATCCCTTGCGCCCCAAAATCTGCTGACGACAACGCCTGCGCCAACGAAAACACCCTGAAAGAAGCCGATGAGCATGAAAATCAGGTTGCCGGACGAGCCAACTGCCGCCATAGCCTCCGTGCCCAGCACATTGCCCACGATAAACGTATCCGCTACATTGTAGAACTGCTGAAACAGGTTACCCAGAAAGATGGGAATCGCAAAACGAACCATCAGTTTCCAGATGCTGCCCTGTGTCATGTTTGCCGCGTGCGACTGATTTGCCATTTGGTCTATTCACTCCATTGCCTATTTTGACAGAAACCAATTTCATCATAGCACGTTTCGACAGCTTGTCAACGAGTTCGCGGAAAAAGTTGCCCAGCACGAAAAAATTGCAAACGTAAAATTTCGCTTGCAGGGTTGTCATGAGCGGCAAATCATGGTATGATGGTTTTCGGAAAATCCTTTCCAATATATTAAGGAGTGAAAGGCATGAAATTCTTCATTGACATCCTCAAAGGCATGGTGATTGGGCTTGCCAACATCATCCCCGGCGTATCCGGCGGCACAATGATGGTTTCCATGGGCATCTACGATACGCTGATTTACTGCATCACCCACCTCTTTAAGCAGTTCAAGAAGTCCCTCATGACGCTGCTGCCGTTTGTTGTCGGCATGATTGCCGCGCTGGCGATTCTCTCCAACGTCATCACATGGGCGCTGATGGATGAATTTGCCTCGCTGCCAACGAATACGCTCTTCATCGGACTGATTCTGGGCGGTCTGCCCGCCATTTTCAAGCAGATCAAGGGCAGCAAAAAGCGCGACAGCATCCTTGGCGGCATTCTGTTCGTGCTCTTCTTCGCGCTCGTTATCTTCATGGCAACGCTGAAAGAAACGCAGGATACCGGTGCGGTCATCTCTCTGAGCGTTCTGGAAGTCCTGAAGCTTACGCTGATGGGCTGCATTGCGTCCGCGACGATGGTCATCCCCGGTGTGTCCGGCTCAATGATGCTGATGCTGATGGGCTATTACTACCCCGTCATCGGCGCGATTAAGAACCTTATCAATGCGCTGGTGGCGCTCGATGGCGGCGCGATTCTCTACAACGTGGGCATTCTGCTGCCGTTTGGCATCGGCGTGGTGATCGGCATTTTCGCCATTGCGAAGCTGATTGAAATTCTGCTGGCGAAGTGGAAGTGCATCACCTACGGCGCGATTCTTGGGCTTGTTGTCGCATCGCCGTTTGCCATCCTAATGGGGCTGTCGCTTCCCGGCTTCAACCTCGTGCAGGTGATTGTCAGCGTGCTGACGTTCATCTTGGGCTTCGCCGCCGCGTGGCTGCTGGCACGGAAGGACGAAAAACCCGCCGCCTGATTTTTGCAAATCGAAAACGCCCCTGTCTGCAACGGACAGAGGCGTTTTTTGATGCTGCGGATGATGCGGATGCGTTATACTATTTCCAGATAAGAATGCGCCAAGATGCGCCGCGAATTTTTCATTCTGGCTAACGTGAATGAAACGCAGCGTAGCAGCGCTACGCTAAGTGGAATGAACGGACGCCAGAAGGGAAAAGGCGCAAGCAGATGGCGCAGGTGAATCTGGAAATGGTATTAGAACATGTTCTTTCGGCGCATAATAACGAAGGCGAACAACGTCAGGATGATGGAGATGCCGCAGACTGCCGCAAATCCCCACGCCTGCCTCTCAAACGGTACGGGGACGTTGATGCCCCAAATCGTCATAACCAGCGTCGGCACGGCAAAAAGGACGGTCAGTGCGGTCAGCACCTTCATGGTGATGTTCAGGTTGTTGTTGATGATGGAAGCGAACGCGTCGGTGGTGTTGCTCATAATGTCGCGGTAAATCGAGCACATTTCCATTGCCTGCTTATTCTCGATGATAACATCCTCCAGCAGGTCGGTGTCCTCCGGATAGCGCTTGAGGATGTCCTGGCGCATCAGGCGCTCCATGACCAGCGCGTTGCCTTTGAGCGACGTGTTGAAGTAAACCAGTGACTTCTCCAGCTTCATCATTTGCAGCAATTCCTGATTGCGGCTGGTATGCTCCAGCTTTTCCTGAATGTGCTGGCTGGTTTTATCAATCTGCTTCAGGTAGGACAGGAAGCGGCCGGCATTGCGCTGGAGAATTTGCAGGATGAAGCGGGTACGCTTGAACGTCCAGAAATTGCGAATGCGCTCCTCGGTGAAGTCATTGATGATGGGCGTATCGCGCGTGCAGACGGTGATAATCACCTCGTCGCACAGCACGATGCCCAGCGGAATCGTGCTGTACACATAGCCCGTGCCCTCGGTATCAACATACGGAATATCCACGATAATCAGCGTCTGCTGCTTATCCGAGTCGTAGTCAATGCGGGCGGATTCCTCTTCGTCCAGCGCGGCGGGCAGAAAGGTCGGATCAAGGTTGAAGCGGGTGGTCAGACCATCCACTTCCTCCTTCGTCGGGCTTTGCAGATGCACCCATACGCCCTTTTCCAGCGTCGTGCATTCGGTCAGATGATCCTCGATGGTCTTGAAGATTCTTCTCATGTTAGTGCTGCGTCCTTTCAACGTTTCCGAAGGAAGGCAGCGCGGTCGGCATCAGTCAGCCGTCAGAGCGCTGCCGATGGGCTCAGGGGTACTATACGGATCACCGTCCATGCGGTCAGACACTCCTTTCCGGCGTTCGCGGGCTGCTTGCCCGAAAGCCACGCCTTTTATCTTACGCCCATTTCCCGCAATTGTCAACGGGGTATGCCGCAAGAAATCAGAAAATGGTGCTTCATATCTATTATCTGCCTCGCCTGTGCCCTCCGGAAATCGTATAAACGGCACGCAGATTCTTTCGCAAATGCTGTTTCTATTCTGTTTTCGGAGGAAATTTTAGAGAATCAGACGAATTTGCAGAAGAATTTTGTTTTTCCTATGGCTTTTTTACAAAATATCAGTATAATAGAGTAAGGAACCCTGCTTAGACTTTCTTAATCAGCGGGAGGTTAATCCCTATGACCTTTGACCTTCAACGGGCAAACGTGTGGAAGCGCATCTCGGCTTTTTTGTTCGATGTGATTCTGCTGGCGATTGCCTGCGTTCTTTGTGCGTGGGGATTATCAGCCCTGCTGGGATTCGACGCGCAGTACCAGACGCTCATGGCGCGCTATCAGGCCGCGGCAGACGCGTGCGGGCTGGACATGTCCATCATGACCCAGACATACAGCGCCCTGACTGACGCGCAGCGGGCGCTGGTGGAACAGGCGAACGCCGTGCTCGCCGCTGATGAAACTGCCGTTCATGCGTATGGCATGGTCATTCAGCTGTCGATTCTCATCGTCAGTTTCGGCGTACTGTCGGGTTATCTCCTATTAGAATTCCTCGTTCCGCTCCTTTTCAAAAACGGACAGACTTTGGGCAAAAAGATATTCGGTGTGGCTCTGATGCGCAATGACGGCGTGAGAATCGGTCATGTGACGCTTTTTGTCCGCACAGTGCTGGGCAAATACGCGGTGGAAACCATGATTCCAATCATGGCGGTAATGATGCTGTTCTTCGGCAATCTGAATATCGTTGTGCTGGGCATTGTGCTGATTCTCTCCGTCGCGCAGTTTGTCCTCTTCCTCGCCACGCGGAAGCATTCGCTGATTCACGATCTTCTTGCTGATACCGTCGCGGTTGATATGGCCAGCCAGATGATCTTCAATTCCACCGATGAGCTGGTTGCTTACAAGGCCAAACTCCAAGCAGAAAAGGTCGCGCATCAGACGTACTAAGATACCACCGCGCAAATCCATCCCGCGCGGCTTTCAGACGATACTTCCACCCGCTTCAAAAGCGGCGAAGACATGTCACTACGATGACAAAGGGCAAAGAAAGGGGATTCTATGAAAATCGTTTTGCAGAACCTGACCAAAATCTTCCCGAGCCGCAACAAAAAGTCCGGCGAAGAAGTGGTAGCAGTCAACAATTTTGACTTTACCATCCCGGATGGAAAGCTGATTGGTCTTCTTGGCCCGTCTGGCTGCGGCAAAAGCACGACACTGTACATGATTAGCGGTCTGCAGAAGCCATCCGGCGGAAAAATCTTCTTCGGGGAGGACGATGTGACCGATCTGTCCACGGAAAATCGCGGCATTGGTCTGGTGTTCCAAAATTACGCGCTCTATCCCCATCTGACGGTCAAGCAGAACATCCTCTTCCCTTTGCAGAACCTCCGCGGCAAGGACAAGATGACCAAGGAAGCCATGCTGGAGCGTGCGCATGAGGCCGCCCGGCTGGTGCAGATTGAGGAACTGCTGGAACGCAAGCCCAGCGAACTTTCCGGCGGTCAGCAGCAGCGCGTCGCTATCGCCCGCGCGCTGGTGAAGATGCCCCGCGTCCTGCTGCTGGACGAGCCGCTGTCCAACCTTGACGCCCGCCTGCGCCTGCAGACGCGCGAGGAAATCCGCCGCATCCAGAAGGAAACGAAGATTACCACCGTTTTCGTCACGCACGACCAAGAAGAAGCCATGTCCATTTCCGACATGATTGTCGTTATGAAGTCCGGCGTGGTGCAGCAGATCGGCAAACCGCAGGATGTCTATGACAACCCGGCGAACCTGTTCGTTGCGAACTTCCTCGGCACGCCGCCTATCAACATCTTCACCGGCCATGTCAAGGGCGAACGCCTGTTCATCGGCGTGGACAATGTGATGGATGTGCCCGGCGTAAAGGATCAGGACGTGTTCGTTGGCATCCGCCCCGAAGGCTTCATCCTCGACATGGCGAACGGCACGCTGTGCTGCAAGCCGCAGAACGTCGAGGTCATGGGGCGCGACGTGTCCGTCGTCTCCACACACGAAGCCTCCCAGAAGCCGATGGTACGCTCCATCATCGACGCGGACAACAAGGTAGATGCTTCCGCCGATGTCGTGCGCTACCGCATCAAGCCGCACAAGCTCTTCCTGTTCACGCGGGATGACGAGGGCGTTCGCATTCCGTTCGAGGTGAAGTAAGATGGTAGAAAGCAAGCATCAATGGAAAGCATGGCTCTATCTCGCCCCCGCCATCGTGCTGTTGCTGGTCTTTACGGTCTGGCCGATTATCAACACGGTGCGGCTGGCATTCTTGAATGACTACAACAGCCTGAGCGAAGTCGGCGGCGCCACCTTCACCGTTGGCATCAAGAACTTCCAGACGGTTATCGGCGACAGCGGCTTCAAGACGGCGCTGAAAAACACGATGCTCCTGTGCCTGTTCACCGTGCCGATTTCGACGATTCTCGCGCTGCTGATCGCGGTTGCGCTGAACTCCATCAGGCCCCTGCAAAAGGTACTGCAAACCATCTTCTTCCTGCCCTATGTGACCAACTCCATCGCCATCGGCATGGTTTTCGCCGCGATGTTCAATATCATCGGTATGCCGCACATGGAGCGCCTGATTCAGACCAAGGGCATTGTCAATAATGTCATTGAGCTTTTCGGCGGGCGCTACGTCAACTGGATTAACCAAGGCTCGGAATACTGGGCGAACATGTTCGTCATGATTGTCTACATCGTGTGGAACGCGCTGCCCTTCAAAATTCTGGTGCTGCTGGGCGGTCTTCAGGGCATCAACAAGCAGTATTACGACGCAGCAAAGGTGGACTCTACACCTCGCTGGCGCGTGTTCACCAAAATCACCGTGCCGCTCCTCTCTCCGATGATTGCCTACGTCGTCATCACCGGCTTCATCGGCGGCTTCAAGGAATACACCAGCATCGTCGGCATTTTCGGCGAAACCATGGGCCCTGCGGGCGACGCGGGACGCATGAACACCATCGTCGGCATGATTTACGATGCGCTGCCGAAGTCCAACTACGGCGTGGCCAGTGCCGCTGCGCTGATTCTGTTCGCAATCATCTTCGTCGTGACGATGATCAACATGCAGGTCAGCAAGAAGCGCGTGCATTATTGAGAGGTGCAGTATGTCCGAAAAAGATTTCACCATCATGCATTCGCGGAACATGCAGCAAGTCAGCGTCACCCAGCGCATCACGAAGGTGCTGACGCTGTTCATCACCTATGCTTTCCTCATTGTGATGGCGCTGATTGTGCTGTTCCCGTTCTACTGGATGATTATCTCCTCGCTCAAGTCGCTGGATGAATACCGCGCGTCCGTGCCAACGTTCTGGCCGCGCATGGTGCTCATCAGCAACTACGCCGATGCGTTCTCCACCGGCAATCTGGGCCGCCTGTTCCTCAACACCGCCTATGTCGGCATCGTCTCGACGATGCTGTCCCTGATTATCACCATCCTGACGGCGTTCGCGTTTGCTCGGCTGGAATTCAAGGGAAAGAATGCGCTGTTTGGCGCGCTGCTGGCGACGATGATGATTCCCGGCGAGCTGTTCACCATCACCAACTACCAGACGATTTTCATGCTCGGCTGGCAGAACACCTACACGGTGCTGATTGTGCCGTTCCTTGTCAGCGTGTTCTACATCTATCTGCTGCGCCAGAACTTCCTGCAGATTCCGAACGAACTGTATCTTGCGGCAAAGGTAGACGGCACGAGCGACTTCAAGTACCTGTGGAAGGTCATGGTGCCGCTCTCCCTGCCGACGCTGATTTCCATTACCATCCTGAAAATGATGGGCGCATGGAACTCCTACGTCTGGCCGCGTCTGGTGGCGAATGACGATGCGCACAAGCTGATTACCAACGGTCTGCGCAACGCCTTCAACAGCTCCACCGGCGAAACGAATTATCCCGTGCAGATGGCGGCGGTCGCGATGGTGTCGTTCCCGCTGTTCCTCGTGTTTATTTTCCTGCGCAAGTACATCATGTCGGGTGTCAGCCGCAGCGGTATCAAAGGTTAATCGGCGGATCTCCGCCTTTAACAATTTTTTGTCTCCCTCGACCAGAAAGGAAGGAAAGACACATGAAGAAGTTCCTCTCTCTTCTCATGGCGCTGACCATGCTGATGGCCTGCACTGCTTGCTTCGGTTCTGCTGAATCCGCAAGCGATCCCGCTGCTTACGACGGCAGCGAGGTGAACATCACCTTCTACAACACGATGGGTTCCAACCTGACCCCCGTGCTGGATACGTACATCGAAGAGTTTAACAAGCTCTACCCGAACATCCATGTCAGCTACACCTCCGTTGGCGGCTACGATGATGTCCGCGACCAGATTTCCAAGGAAATCACTGTCGGCGGCCAGCCCAACATCGCTTACTGCTACCCGGACCACGTTGCCCTGTACAACCTCGCGCGTGCAGTGCAGCCGCTGGATGCTTACATTGACAGCACGGCGACCGTCACCCGCGCCGACGGCACGACCGAAACCTTCGGCCTGACGCAGGAGCAGAAGGACGACTTCATTTCCGCGTACTACGAGGAAGGCCGTCAGTTCGGCGATGGCAAGATGTACACGCTGCCGATGAGCAAGTCCACCGAAGTGCTGTACTACAACAAGACGTTCTTCGACGCGAACGGCCTGACCCCGCCCACCACTTGGGACGAGATGGAAGCGCTGTGCAACAAGATCGTCGAAATCGATCCGTACAGCATCCCGCTGGGCTATGACTCCGAGAACAACTGGTTCATCACCATGACGGAGCAGCTCAAGACCCCCTACACCAGCGCCACCGGCGAACACTTCCTGTTCAACACGCCCGAAAACCGCGCGTTCGTGAAGCGTTTCGCAACGTGGTACAATCAGGGGCTTGTGACGACCCAGACCATCTACGGCAGCTACACCTCCGGTCTGTTCGTCTCTGACTCCGGCATCAAGAGCTACATGTCCATCGGCTCCTCCGCCGGCGCGACGCATCAGCGTCCGACCAAGGGTGCAGACGGCACCTATCCCTTTGAAGTGGGCATCACGACCATCCCGCAGGTGGATGCCAGCAGCGCGAAGGTCATTTCTCAGGGCCCGAGCCTGTGCATCTTCAAGAAGTCCAATGCGCAGGAAGTGGCCGCTTCCTGGCTGTTCGTCAAGTACCTGACCACCACGGTGGATTTCCAGGCTGAATTCTCCATGGCGTCCGGCTATGTGCCGGTCATCAAGTCCGTTGCGAACAACGAAGTCTATGCGGAATTCGTTGCGGGCGCGGACGGCGGCGACAACGTGGCGGCGCTGGCGGCGAAGGTCTGCCTGGAGCAGGTTGACGCTTACTACACCTCTCCTGCGTTCCCCGGCTCTTCCGAAGCACGCAGCCGCGTTGGCGAACTGATGGCGGGCTGCATGACGGATGCTGCGGCACTGGGCGACCTGACCAAGCCGGAAAACGATGCGAAGCTGGACGAGCTCATCCAGAAGCGCTTCGACGAAGCTATCACCAAGTGCGAACAGTCCATCGCGGGCTTTGGTATCTAAGGCGCGCAGATGAAAACACTCCGCAATCTATTTCCCCTGCTGCTGACCCTGACGCTGCTGCTCTGCACGGCGTCAGGCGCGGCGGCGGGAACCACCGATGACGGCTTTGTGGACTATGTGGCGCAGCTGAAGCTGAACATGTCCTCCGCAACCGCCAAAACCAGTGCGACCGTCAGGACGCATGTGGACGGCGACACGGTGCATTTCGATGTGCCGGAAAGCGTCTGCGCGGACGGTGTGCTGAAAGCGCGCTTTCTGGCGCTGAACACCCCCGAATCCACCGGCAAGATTGAGGAATACGGCGTTGCCGCGTCGCATTTCACCCAGGAGAAGCTCGCTTCGGCAGTGTCCATCATCTTGGAATCGGATTCTGACCGCTGGGAGCTTGACTCCACTGGCGGCCGGATGCTGGTCTGGGTGTGGTATCAGCCGTCGGACGGCGCGGAATACCGCAACCTGAATCTGGAGCTGCTGCAAAACGGCTATGCGCGCGCGTACTCCACCGCGAACAACCAGTACGGCAGCATCTGCTCAAGCGCGCTGGATCAGGCGCGGCAATTCAAGCTGAACCTCTACTCCGGTCAGCCTGACCCCGATTTCTACTACGGCGACGCCATTGAGCTGACCCTGCGCGAACTGCGCTGCCATCCGGAAGCGTACCAGAACAAGAAGGTCGCTTTCAACGGCATCGTCACACTGGCGCACAACAATTCGGTGTATGTCGAAAGCCTTGACGCGGAGAGCGGCATCGTCTTCGGCATCTCCGTCTACTACGGCTTCAACCTCAGCGGCAAGGGTCTGTCGATTCTCACCCCCGGCAACGAAGTGCGCATCGTCGGTTCGGTGCAGTACTACGCGGCGGGTGACCAGTGGCAGATTTCCGACGTCTCCTACCGCATGATGAAGCCGAAAGACCCCGGCAACATTCAGTTGCTCAGCGAAGGGCACGAGCCGTACTATACCGAGACGACGCTCGCCCAGCTGATGGCGCAGACGGTGCTGACGGATGAAAACGGTGAGGAAGCCGCCTATTCTTATGCGGATTTGGCGCAGAACACAAGCGCCGAGCTGCACAAACTGCATGTGCTGTCCATCAGCCGGGACGACGAAAACAGCCGCGCGTACCTGACCGTCGAACAGGCTGGGCAGCAGATGACCGTAATTGCACCGTCATCCTTCGTGACCGATGAGATGGTGGGGCAATCCATCACCGTGCGCGGTTTTGTCGAACATTCGAGCGGCAACGTCGCTGTGCGTGTCTACGAAACCGGACTCCTTCTCGCAGAATAACACCCCTGACAATCAAGGAAAGGGAGAAAACAATCATGAAGAAATTCCTTGCGATGCTCATGCTGCTGGCGATGTGCTTCAGCTGCGCCGCGATGGCGGAAACCACGGATGAAGATCTGGCAGCTGCCAAGACGTACCTGTTCATGATGTACAAAGATCTGCCGGAAACGACGATGAGCGACTACGAAGTGGTCGGCGTCATCAACATCGGCGGCATCGAATTCCCGATTACGTGGACGGCGGACAGCGACACCATCAAGATTGTTCCGCAGGACAACAAGATGGTCACCATTGATGTGGATGAAAAGAATCCCGAAGAAGTGACCTACACCCTGACGGCCACCCTGTCGAACGCTGCTGGCGAAACCTTGAGCGTGTCCTTCGCGCACAAGGTGCCTGCTGCGATGATTCTGGAAGGCATGAGCTACGAAGAAATCGTGGCGGCGGCGTACTCGCTGGAAGCGGGTCTGGCGCTGGAAGACACCCAGCGTCTCTACGGCACGGTGACGAAGATTGACACCCCGTGGAGCGACGAATACAAGAACATCACCGTCACCATTCAGGTGGGTGAGCTGGCGGATCAGCCCATCCAGTGCTACCGTCTGACCGGTGAGGGCGCGGAAAACCTGCAGGTGGGCGACGCGATTACCGTCGAAGGCATCCTGAAGAACTACAAGGGCACCATCGAGTTCGACAAGGGCTGCGTGCTGGTCGGCTACGGCGAAATCGTCAGTCAGAAAGCGATTGTAGACGCGGCTTACGCGCTGGAATCGGGCATTGCCATGACGGCTCCGACCGCGCTGGTGGGCGAAGTGGTTTCCATTGACTCCGCGTGGAGCGACGAATACCAGAACATCACCGTGACCATCGTCTGCGACGGTCTGACCGAACAGCCCATTCAGTGCTATCGTCTCTCCGGCGAGGGCGCGCAGGCGCTGGAAGTCGGCAGCGTGGTCGGCGTGTACGGCACGATTAAGAACTACAAGGGCACAGTCGAGTTCGACAAGGGCTGCGTGACCGTTCCTGCGGACTCCGTGGCGAGCGTTCGTCTGGCGGTGAGCGCCTACGCGCTGGAAGCGGGTCTGTCCATGAATGACGCTTCCACCATGACTGGCGTCATCACCAGCATCGACACCGCTTGGAGCGACGAGTACAAGAACATCACCGTGACCATCGTTCCCGGCGGTCTGACCGACTACGCGGTGCAGTGCTACCGTCTGTCCGGCGAAGGCGCGGAAACGCTGGCGGTCGGCGACACCATCACCGTGAGCGGCACGATTAAGAACTACAAGGGCACGATCGAATTTGACAAGGGCTGCACGCTGGACGCTGTGGTCAAGGCGGAGTAATCGTTTCCTAACAGAAGGGGAATCCTGCATTAGCGGGACTCCCCTTTTTCTGTATGCAAAATGCCGTGCTTCCGATCTTGGAAACACGGCGTTTGATATTATGCTTCGTAGCCCAGTGTCTTCATGAACCGCTGGAAGCCCGCCAATCCGGCTTCATCGCGCTTGTAGACACCCGCGTCCGCCAGCACCTGCGCGCACACCAGCGCCACTTCCTGCCGCAGGATGGCTTCCGCTTCCGCCGACGTTTGGACAAGTCCGTGCCGCGCGACAACTTCCACCAGCCAGTCGTAGTGTTTCGCGCACGGGTCGCTTTCCGCCGGACGCACCAGCGGCTTCTCGCCCGTCCGGTAGCCATTCAGTGCCGCTAACTCCGTCTTCAGACGGCCCGGCAGGATGAACAGCCCCATCACCTCAATCAGCCCGATGTTCTCCTTCTTGATGTGATGCAGCGGCGCATGAGGATGGAAGATGCCCAGCGGATGCTCTTCGCTCGTACGGTTGTTGCGCAGAACGAGATTCAGGCGGTACTGCTCCCCCTCTTTGCGCAGAATCGGCGTAATGGTGTTATGGGGCGTGCCGTCCGTTTCCGCGAAAATACCGCACGCTTCGTCGCTGTACCCGCGCCACGCGTCCAGAATCCGGCTGGCTTCGGCAATCAGCGTCTGTTCGTCCGTGCCGCTGAGCTGAATGGTGGACATCGGCCAATCGAGCAGTGCCGCCGAAACGCCCGGCACTGGAGACTTCAGCTGGCAGCGCACTTTCGCATCGTCCATCGGGAAATGATAGCGTCCACCCTGAAAATGGTCGTGATTGAGGATTGACCCGCCGACTATCGGCAAATCCGCATTCGAGCCGAGCATATAATGCGGGAACTGCTGCACGAAGTCGAACAGGCGATCGAATGTGCCGCGGGAAATGCGCATCGGCACATGCTGGCTGTTCAGCACGATGCAGTGCTCCGGGTAATACGCATACGGCGAATACTGCAGATACCACGTCTGCCCCGCGAGCGACAGCGGCACCATGCGGTGGTTCTGCCGCGCCGGGAAGTTGCTGCGACCGCGGTAGCCGGGATTTTCCACGCACAGCATACACTTCGGATAGCCGACGCTGGGCGCATTCTTCAACTTTGCGATTTCCTTGGGGTCTTTTTCCGGCTTGGAGAGGTTGATGGTGATTTCCAGCCGTCCCGCCGGCGTATCGGCAAAATAACGGACGTTCTGCGCAATCGCATCAACCTTGATGTAATCGCACGCGCGGCACATCTGGTAGAAATCCTCCGTCGCCTGCTCAGGATGATTCTGCGCAACGCACTGCTGGAAGTGCGTGCGTACTTCCCTTGGTGACGGTGTGAGCAGCCCCATCAGGCGCGCACTGAAGAGGTCGCGCGCATACGTCATATCCTCGATGAGGCCCTTCTCGACCGCCAAATCGCACAGCGTCCGCAGAAGCGCCGTCGCGGTCGGCGGCACGTCCGCCATCGGCACAATATCGCCGGCGGGGGCATCAAGCTGAAACGCATCGAGCAGCAGGTTGCGGAAGTACGGCATATCCACCGTTTCTATCAGCCCTTTTGCCGATGCGTAAATCAGCAGATTTTCAATTGCCTGTGTTGTTTTTTCCTCCCAAGACATCATCAACATCCCTTTCTGTATTCATCGCTCCGGCTTGATTCACTCCTAATTATAACGGAAAACAGCTTTTCTGTCAATCAACCCGGCAAAAGACTTGACAGAAAGGCAAAAAGACAGTAGGATAAATCATATGATTTCCCATTGATTTTCAGGAGGCGGCTTCATGAACGATCGCGAGGAAGGCAAGGGAATGCGGCTTCTGCGCAAGGGCAAACGTGGCCTGATTCAGGCGATTTTCAGTCGTCTGGGGTTGATTGTGCTGCTATTTTTGCTGCAGCTGGCGCTTCTGCTGGGGCTGTTCAGCGCGGCAGCAGAGTTTTTGCCGCACTTCTTCGGCGGAACGATTGTGTTCAACGCCATTATCGTCATTTATCTGCTCAACAGCGAAGGCGACCCGACCGCGAAGTTGACATGGCTGGTATTTTTCAGCGTTGCGCCGGTGTTCGGGGCGCTATTCTATCTATACACCAAGAGTGATATAGGGCATCGGCTTTTGCGCGAACGGACGACACAGCTGATTCGCGAGGGGCGCAGCGACCTCCGCGCGCACGCAAGCGCACAGCAGCATCTGGAAGAGTGCGACCCGCAGATTGCGCGCATGGCAAGCTACATCGCGAAAAGCGGCTGCTATCCCGTTTGGTAGCATACCGCTGCGACGTACTTTCCGCTGGGCGAGGACAAATTCGCCGCGTTGCTGCCCGCGCTTCGGCAGGCGAAGCATTTCATCTTTCTGGAGTACTTTATCGTGGAAGAGGGCGAAATGTGGGGGCAGGTGCTGAGTATTCTGGTGGAAAAAGTGAAGCAGGGCGTGGAGGTGCGCGTACTGGTGGACGGCACATGCGAGTTCACGCACCTGACGCACGATTATCCCCGCCGGATGCAGGAACTGGGCATCAAGTGCAAGATGTTCGCGCCCGTCCGGCCGTTCGTCTCGACGCACTACAACTACCGTGACCACCGCAAAATCGCCGTGATTGACGGGCAGGTGGCGTTCACGGGCGGTGTGAATCTGGCGGACGAGTACATCAACCGCGTCGTACGCTTCGGGCACTGGAAGGACACCGCGGTGATGCTGCGCGGCGAGGCGGTGCGCAGCTTTACGCTGATGTTCCTGAATATGTGGGCGATTGACGAGCACACGATGGAATCGTCGCGCTTTCTGGCGTACCCGACGAAGCCCGCCATGGACGCGCCGGGGTTTGTGCTGCCCTACTCGGATTCTCCGGTCGATGGCAACAAAGTCGGCGAGCAGGTGTATATCGACATTCTCTCCCGCGCACGGCGGTACGTCCACATCATGACGCCCTACCTCATCATCGACCACAACATGGAGACGGCGCTGCAATACGCGGCGGAGCGCGGCGTGGACGTCCACCTGATTCTCCCCGGCATCCCCGACAAGAAGTACGCCTTCGCGCTGGCGCACACGCATTACGCTTCACTGATAAAAGCAGGCGTCAAAATCAGCGAATATACCCCCGGCTTCGTCCACGCGAAAGTGTTCGTCGCGGATGACCGAGAGGCCGTTGTCGGCACGATTAACCTCGATTACCGCAGTTTGTACCACCACTTTGAGTGCGCGGCGTACATGCTGGATGTGCCGTGCATCGCGGACATTGAGGCGGATTTTCAGCATACACTGAAGCAGTGCCGCCGCATGACACCTGAGCGCCTGAAGAACGACAAGCTTTCGATGAAGGTTGCTGGTGCGCTTCTCAAGGCGATTGCGCCGCTGATGTGATTACAGCCGCGCCTCTTCCGCCTGACCAGAACGGCAGACGACCGACAGCGTCAGGCAGACCGTCCCCGGCATGGCATACCACGCACTTCCAGTGAGGATATAAAGTATCAGCATGAACAGCCCGTAGCCCCAGTAGCGCGGTGCTTTTTCCCGCTGCGTCATGATGGACAGCAGGCTGCCGCGCTGCGGCGTTCTCCGTTTTCGCTGCCCCAGCGCCACCAATTGCGCATCTGTCGCGGGGGAAAGCCGCCCCGCCAGCGCCGCCGCCCGGGGCGATGTCCATACCGGCGTCTGCCGCGCCCCGCAGTCCTCCGTCAGATATATCGCCGGGCCCTCCGTATCCTCCCGCACATCGCCGCACACCACCGTCAGCGCCGCCCGCCGGCCCCCGTCTCCGGCGGCGATCCCCCAGCGGTACAGCAGCTCCGCCGCCAGCGCCGCAGAGTCCTCCATGTCCAGCTGCACATACCGCGCCCGCCGGGCCAGCACCGTCAGCGCCGCCCGGGCCGTCTCCTCTCCGCCTGGGCCGCAGCGCAGCACCGCGGCGGCGTTTTGCAGACCGCCGGGGCAGAGAATATCCAGCAGACTGCCCAGCAGGGCGAGGCGCAGCGGCAGGACGGGGTATGATGTTATGTCTACCTGCTTCGCCAGCGAAAGGAGGTAAACATCGGCGCAGATACAGCGGCGGACACCGGAGTCATACATCTGACGCAGGCAGCGCAGCGCGCGGCGGCGGGCGAAATAGCCCCTCCCCACAGAAAGATAATGGAGTGGCAGACCCTCCACCGTTATGCGGGAAAGCACTGTCTTTTGGCCCTGCGTCATGTAAACGATCATGCGGTTTCCCTTCTCCCCCGGCGGTATGCAAAAAAAATGCTGTTCCATTCTATGGAACAGCATTTTCAATATGTCATTAGTTACCAGGCTTTGATGTAGCCCGCCAGATAGTTCAGCGGGTTCTGGTACACGATCTTGCTCACACCGTTGACCACGGTGGTGGTGCGGACCTCATAATGCAGATGCGGGCCGGTGGAGGCGCCGGTGTTTCCGGTGACGCCGATCACGGTACCCTGCGAGACAGTCTGGCCCTGTGACACCTTCACCACGCTCAAATGGGCGTACAGGGTGGTCAGGCCGCCGCCGTGGTCAATGACCACATAGTTGCCGTAACCGCCGCCCCAACCGCTGGTATTGGTGAGGATCACCTTACCGCTCTTGACGGCATATACGCTGCTGGTATAGGACACGTTGCAGATATCCACACCCTTGTGGTTGGTGCTGCCGAAGCCACCGGGGGCCACGCGGGAGCCGACGGGCGAGCTGATCTTTTTACTGGTGCTGACGGGCCAGATAAAGCCCTCGTTGCTGGGCACCACGTCGGAGTCGGCGATCAGCTGCTCGAGCTGCGCGTCGATCTCATCAGCCGCCTTTGCCTCCGCGTCATGCAGCTGCTCCAACGCTTTCTGGTCGGCGGCATACTCGTTCATCAGCTTGGTGGTCTCGTCCAGCTTGCCCTGCAGCTCGTCCTGCTGCTCACTCAGCTGGGTCTCCTTGGCCTCCATCTCCGCCTTCTCGGCCTTGATGTTCTCCCGCGTCTCCTGCAGGGCGGAGATAATTCTCTTGTTGTACTCCGCCACCTCGTTGACGAACTCCATGCGGTTCAGCAGGTCGGCCATGCTGGTGGCCTTGAACAACACCGACAGATAGCTCAGGCTGCCGCGTTCTTCCTCCTCACGGACCTGCTGGCAGAACAGTGTGTACTGCTCCTCCTCCAGCAGCTCATACCGGGCGATCTGCACCGCGGCGTCGTCGATCTGGTTCTGGGTATCGTCGATCTGCTCCAGCAGCAGCTGGTTCCGCTGGTCCAGCAAATTCTTGGTGGCCATCACGTCGTTCTTCTTGGCCTTGGCATCGGCGATCTGCTTCTCCAGTTCCTTCAGCTTTTCCTGCTGCTCCTTCTTTTTCTGTTCCAATGCGGCCACCTGCGCCGCCTTGCGCTGCTCCTCCTCCAGCTCAGCCTCGGTCTTGGCTGCATAAGCCGGTCGGACGGACACGGCGGCGGGCGCACCCAGCAGCATCAGCAGTGCCAGCACGGCGCACAGAATACGTTTCGGTTTCTTCATGCAAGCGCTCCTTTCTTTACACCCGGAGGAACCGGCGTATGGCGGTCAGGCTGCCGCCCACACCCACCAGAATACCCGTGCCCAGGAACACCAGGGCCACGAACTGCCATATTCTTGTAAACGGCACCACGTTCAGTATCTGCAGGCTGTCAGAGTTGGCAATTCCCTGCGCCACGGCGGCATACAGCCCCCATTGCAGGCCAAAGGCGATCACCGCGCTGAACAGGCCCAGCAGCAGTCCCTCATACACAAAGGGCCAGCGGATGAACCCGTTGGTGGCGCCCACCATCTTCATGATGGCGATCTCGTCCCGCCGGTCAAATGTCGTCAGCTTGATGGTGTTGCTGATGATGAACACCGACACCAACAGCAGTATGGCGATCAGCGCGACAGAGATGACGCCGGCCACGTTGCGGACTGTGGTAAAGCCGTTGGCCACCGCCTCGTCAGCGCGGGCCTTGTCAATGCCGGGGATATTGTCCACTGCGGTCTTTGTCTCCATGATCCGGTTCGGATCCGTGACGTGTATCACAAACCGATGGCGGAACACCGTGGCGTCCAGGTCGCCGTACACACCGCCGTCATCGTACTTCTCCACGTAGGCGTCCCGGGCCTCCGTCCGTGAGACGAAGGTACAATCAGCCACGTTCTCCGTGCTCTCGATCTGCGTTTGCAGGGCCCGGGCCTCGCTCTCCTCCAGCGTCTCGTCCACGAAGGCCACGATGGCGTTCTCCTGCTGTAGGTCCGCCAGGTTTTCGTTGGCATTGTAGGCCACCAGCGTGAATGTGCCCATAATGAGCAGGCACGCCACGGTAACGCCGATGGCGGCGAAGGACATGAACCCGTGGGAGAACATATTGCCCGCGCCTTCTTTGACGAAAAATTTAAAATCGTGCTTCATATCACACCTCGTAGCTGCCCAGGCCGTCGCCGATGACCTGCCCGTCGTTCAGCAGGATGATCCGCTTGTTGAAGTGGTTGACCAGGCCCCTCTCGTGGGTCACCACGATCACTGTGGTCCCCAGGGCGTTGATGCGCTCCAGCAGCGTCATGATCTCCAGCGACCGGCCCGGATCCAGGTTGCCGGTGGGCTCGTCCGCCACGATGGTGCTGGGGTTATTCACCAGTGCCCGGGCAATGGCCACACGCTGCTGCTCACCGCCGGAAAGCTGGTCGGGATAGCTGTTCTCCTTGTCCGCCAGCCCCACCAGCTCCAGCACATAGGGAATGCGGTTCTTCAGCTCCCGCGGAGACGCCCCCACCGCCCGCATGGCCAGCGCCAGGTTGTCCCGCACGGTCTTATTGCCGATCAGGCGGAAGTCCTGGAAGATCACGCCGATCGTCCGGCGCATATAGGGTATCTGTTTTTCAGCGATGCGGCTCATGGAAAAGCCGTTGACCATCACGCGGCCGGCGGTGGGCACCACCTCACCGGTCATCAGCTTGATGATGGTGGACTTACCGGAGCCGGAGGGCCCCACCAGAAAGACGAATTCTCCGTCGTCCACGGTAAAGGAAACGCCCTTTAACGCGCGCGTCCCGTTGTCGTATACCTTCTCTGCGTCTATTAAACGAATCATAGCAACGCTCCTGTCCGTCAAAATGCAACATATTGTGGCCAAATACGACCACAAATACCATTATATATAAATAGTTACAAAATGGCAACAGGAAAGATATGAAAATATTTTGAATTTGCCCCGCCGCGCATTGCTTGTTCTTTAGACGGTCCTCCCACCCCAAAAGTTCCTAAAAAAGGAAGTTTCTGCGGCATCGCGCAAAAAGAGCGCCCCACAGGGCGCTCTTTTTTCTGTATATGTACTTATGCGTCGATGCCGCGGCTGGTCAGATACTTCTTGACCATCAGGGCGACCTTGAAGGTGATGGCGTCATCGAACTCCCGCAGATCCAGGCCGGTCAGCTTCTTGATCTTCTCCAGACGATAGACCAGCGTGTTCCGGTGGACAAACAGCTTACGCGCCGTCTCGGATACGTTCAGGTTGTTCTCAAAGAACTTGTAGATGGTGAACAGCGTCTCTTGGTCCAGTGCATCGATGGGGTTCTTCTTGAACACCTCCTGCAGGAACATCTCGCACAGGGTGGTGGGCAGCTGATAGATCAGCCGGC
>OGUO01000989.1_pt1 | contig 19813 bp, 20 predicted proteins | sample 1553641 | NCBI WGS metagenome assembly OGUO01 (sample SAMEA2579980, study PRJEB22360) | human gut metagenome | biome: human gut; feature: human-associated habitat; material: faeces | place: Denmark | collected 2008/2010 | reverse complement strand
TGTAACCCACTATGACACTTTCAGACTTCGTCTGCAAAGATGTCGTGGGCAAGGGCTTTCCTCCCTTGACCTCCCTTTAATGCCTCAAACAAAAAACAGGCTGTCTATTCAGCCAAAGCCCCATAAGGATGTTTTTTGGCAGGGATACGGTGTAACCCCACAATCGGGGTTGCACCGTTTTCTCTTTTTCAGGCGGTAAGCCTGTATTCCTGCGGATTTGCTTTGATTTTAGCCATAAGGCTTTTGATTTCGTCCTCTGTGGGAATGTCAATCAGTCCGATAGCCGTGAAGTAAATGTCCACCTTCACATAGCAATGACCGCTTGATTTGTCGTTGTTATGAACCTCAATCCTGCGGATCAGAGAGTTCACAAGAGTTGGTGTCAATTCGTCAAACGATGTACTGCTTCGCAGAACCTTCAATAAGGTTTTCAAGTCAAGGCTCGTCTGTTCAATGCAGGCGAGTTTCTTTTCGTCCTCTGCCACCTTATTGATAAGAGTGCGCTGTTCGTTCTCGTAATTGACCGACATTCTTGCATAGCGTTCGGCAGAGATGTTACCGAGGACTTGATCTTCATAGATACGCTCTATCAGTTTGTCAAGGTCTTGAATACGCCGCTTTCCGCTTTCAATGGCAGTTTTAAGTTTAGAGGTTTCTGCCCGTTTAGATACAATGTCCTTTTGCGCCATTAGATATAGGAATACCGGCTCATAGCACCTTACAAAGTCCGCTAAGCTGTTGATTGCTTCAAGTACGATTTTTTCAAGCACAACATTACGGATAAAATGTATCTGACAGCTTCCTCTGCCGCTTTTGTAGTTGGAGCAGCGATAATGCTCCTGATTGGCGTTCAAACTCTTGGCAGCGCAGAAGTGGAGCTTTGAGCCGCAATCAGCGCAGAACACTTTGCCGGAGAACAGACTTGTCCTGCCCGTTGCTGTCGGGCGGATACGATGCTCTCGAAGTTCCTGCACCCTTTTCCAAGTATCCTCGTCAATGATAGCAGGCTGGGTGTTCGGGATGATCTGCCACTCGTCCTTTGGCTTATACACGGTCTTATGTACCTTGTAGCTGATTGTAGTGGTCATAAAGTTTACCGTGCAGCCTGTGTACTGCTGATTGACAAGAATGCCGGCGACTGTTTTCTGATCCCAAGCGTATGGGTCTGTGTACTGTTTCCGTGTCTTCCTGCCGAGCGAAGCGTAATAGGCAGTGGGAATAAGCACCTTTTCCTGTTCAAGCTGCCGTGCAATTTGCGACGGTCCCCGACCGTCAAGGCATAGAGCATAGATTTTTCGTACAACTTCCGCCGCCGGTTCATCTACCAGCCAGTCCTCTTTGTCCTGTGGGTTTCTGACATATCCAAATGGGACGGAGGAACTGACACGCTTGCCGTTTGCTGCCTTGTTCTTCCACACCGCACGGATTTTTTTGCTTGTCTGAGCTGCGTACCACTCATTGAAAATGTTGTTGAACGGCATCATCTCTGTGCCTGTTTCTTTCAGTGTATCGACATTTTCCTGAATGGCGATGAACCTTACCCCCAGCGTTGGGTATTTGATTTCGAGGTAGTTACCCACATCGAGATAGTTTCTACCAAAGCGGCTCAAATCCTTTACAATAATGGTGTCCACCACGCCCTGCTCCACCAAGTTCTCCATTTGAATAAAACTCGGTCGGTCGAAGGTCGTACCTGAAAATCCATCATCCGTGAAAAACTGCGGATTCGGGAAATTGTTTCGCTGAGCGTATGCAAGTAAAATCTCCTTTTGGTTCGATATGGAGTTGCTCTCACCCTCACGCCCGTCATCTTGCGAAAGGCGGCAGTAGAGAGCCGTAATTTTGGTTTCGTTTTGCCCTTTAATATAGTTTGCTGTTGCCATTGTCATATCTCCTTTCCGACAACCGGGCATTGCAAAGGCACGATTATCTTACTGTGCCTCTGCGCTTTCTGCAATTATGCGATTTTCAAGCAAGTCCTCTGAAAGTATCAGGTCACAGAATTGCTGCAATACACACCGGCTACCTTCGGGATCAAAATGAGTCGAAATCTCATATACCGTTCCACCAATTTTCATTTTGAAATCGCTGTCGCAGAAGCCAGAGGAAAATTCAATGGCTGGGCTACTCTTCTGCGAAGTATTCTCCATTAACGCCCCTCCTTGCTTCTTTCGATGACAAGGTAATCATAGCCGAGATTCTGACACTTGTCGCATTTTTCCTTGACTCTCACAAACGGATCAAGGCGCTTCACAATGAAGTTTGGATTGTTCTTATAGTCCTCCAAGCATTTTACGCATAGACAACGAATATCCGAGGGACTGCGATAAGGCTTATCCACCCAAAGTCCCATTGCCTTTTTGATACCGATATTGATCTTTTTCATATAATGCTCGTCGTCGATTTTGCCGATATACTCAATGAAATCGGATTGATTGACGGTTTTCAGTTGTTCGAGCATCACCATAGACGGTTCTTTCAATCCGAATCGGTCGCCTAAAATGATGTGGGACGGTAAATACTGCTTTTTGATAATGGAGGTCATTGCGGCAATTATTGTTGTGCTGCTTGCCGTATTACCCTCATCACACTGTACGACCAAAGCAGGACGCACACCGTTTTGGATTGACCCACCGTTATTGCCGAAATCGTAAAGATAGATTTCTCCACGCTGAACCTTGCCGTTTATGTTCTTGTTTTCCATAATGTATAACCTCTCATATTTTTATTTTTGAAAGGTGATCCTGTCCGGATCAGAAATAACCCCTTCACTTACTCCGAATAAGGGGTGTCTTTTGGCAGGGTGTTTTTCAAAAATTTTTTCATCTTTTTGATTGCGGCATCGTATGACTCCTGAACCGTGTTCTTTGCTTTACCTTCCGAAGCGGCAATTTTGGCAAAAGACTTTTTCCCGAAAATGTGCTGTTTCACACGGCTTTGTTGAATGGGGGTCAGCAGCGCAAACGCTTTTTCCACAAGCCGCTGCGGAAAGCACTCCCGAAACAGCGCTTCTGTAAAATCGGGGACACAGCATTCAATGTTGTAGCGCTCGGTCATGCCATCCTCAAAGCCGTAGCAGTCATCTTTCTGCATCCGCTTAGAAAACTTGTCCTCGTTGCGCTTAAAGTCTGCGATGACCTCGCCAGCAGCTTTGCTGAGAAGTAGAAACGGGCAATAGTGCTCCGCAACAGGCGCATAGCGTTCCATAATCTGCGCATAACTGAGATCGGTGACAATGGCATACTTTTCGATGCCTGTGTAGCCGGGATACTCGTAGCCCAGCTTGATAATCTTGCAATGCGCCTTAAAATCCTCTGTCAATGCGTCGATGTCGATATTGATTGTGTTGTTCGTCATTTTTGTGTTCTCCTTGAAATTCGGATTTTTTAATAAAGTCAAATTAAAAATTTCATTCCGAAAATCAGGGATAACGGGAAACGGCGCTTTGCCACCGGAATAGGGACATAACTTTCTCCTTCCTGCTCAGGAGAAAGCGAAAAAGGTACAAAAAAAGCCGCTGTAGCTTTCAAGTCAATGCTTGATGGCTACAACGGCTTCTTCTTTCAGCTTGTCCTATTCAATTCGCTTCGCCTAAGCTGCTTATAACTTGGTGAAAAATGCGATCTCATTTTTAGAAAACATCTTTCACGGCTGCTGTCGGCAAACAGGCAATAAAAAAGCAGCTACGAACCTTTGAGGCTGTAACTGCTTCGTATGACCTTTTCATTTGCCTGCCCGATCGGATTGCTGAGAGAGTATGGTGGGCAGAAAATTTTAGGCAAGTAAATTGCTCGCACTTTTTGACAATGTCATTATAACACGGCAGTTTTTCCGTGTCATCGGCGTATCTGTGCCACTTTCTCGCCATTTTTCTGCCACGCCCCAAAGATGGCTGCAATCCGTCAGCATAAACAGTATAGCAGAGGCAAAGTCGGACTTTCAGTAGGAAATCGGTCGGACTTTCGTCGGACAAAGGTCGGACTTTTCTGTGCCGGTAAAAAATTCAGGGATCTCGCTCTCATCACCTTCCACATCAAAAATGCCACGAAATACAGGGATCGCATAACCCCATAGAGCTATTCCAAGCAACATAACCGCCTCCTTCTTTCGGTCATAAAAGGTGCTGCGTTCTAAATTAAGTATCTCCAGCAGCTCACTTTCAGTATAGCGGAAAGCGGTCAGATAACTCTTGGAGAGTATCTCGTGGTAAAGTCGTCCGTTATTGTAATAGTCATAGACCTTACTCATCGCCTTGTCAATGAGGTCAATCATCCACTTATTTTCAAACAGGTTGCACACACGGCGTTCAAACTCGCTGCGTTCTATATCGGGCGCAAACTCCTCCAAATAGACCAAGGCATCCGTCAAATCGTCGCCGTAGTAATAGATTTCCTCATTTACGCAGTTACAGTCTGAAAGCGTCGCCCAAACCACATCACGGTAAATGCTCAAAAGCAGCTTTGTTTTATGGAATATGTCGTCCTGCGCCAAGCCCAACTGCTCGTACATCTTTGCAATATTTTTTACTGCTTTTGTATTGTTTCTCCCCATTGCTGCTCCTTTTCCGTATGAACGGGCATACTAATCACGATTGTGTATATTCGACACCTAAAAATTGCAGTATCTTTCCGAAACCCCTTGACAAGACACGCAAGTTCGAGTAATATAAATACGCAGTCTAATTGCGTGTTTTTATTATACGCAGTTTATCTGCGTTTGTCAACAGATAATAGCAATTTAATTTCTAACATATTTTGAACACTACGGAGGACGGTACAATGAGGTTTTGCGAGAAATTAAAAGAAGCCCGCACAAAGGCGGGCTTGAAGCAGGAGGAACTGGCGAAGGCTCTTGGGGTTTCCCTCAGAACGATCACCAACTATGAATCCGGCGAGTGCTATCCGAGAAAGCGAGACATCTATCACAAGCTGGCAGAGCTGTTTCATACTGAAGAAAACTACTTTCTGAATGAGGACGAGGAGTTTCTTCTTTCTGCCGCAGAGAAGTACGGTGCGAAGGGTGCAAAGCAGGCGCAGGCGCTGGTAGATGAGGTAAGCGGTCTTTTTGCCGGCGGTAATATTGCCGATGAGGATTTGGATGTGATGATGAAGGCTTTGCAGGATGCGTATTGGATCGCCAAAGAGAAGAATAAGAAGTTCACGCCCAAGAAGTACCGCAAGGACTGATTTCATTGTGTCCGTTTAATGGGACACAGCTTATGTTAGAATAGAATTGCCGAAATCCGAAATAGGCAGAAGGGGGTGTTCGCTCTTGGATATTCAGACTTTGGAGATCGTACAGACGGCAAATAAGCTGGTCGATACGCTCGGCACGAGAGATCCGCACAGGATCGCCCGTGAGCTTGGCATCGAAGTCGTCCCCGTGGATTTCAAACGGCAGCGTGGAGCCTATAAGGTTCTGATGCGTAACCGATTTATCTTCATTAAAAACGATCTGCATCCGGTGATGGAAAGCATCGTTATGCTCCACGAGATCGGACACGATGTTCTGCACCGAAAGGAAGCCGTGAAAGCAGGCGGCTTCAAAGAGTTCAATATCTTCAATATGCAGGAGAGCCGGATGGAATACGAAGCGAATGTGTTCGCTTCTCAGGTGTCCTTGGGCGACGAGGAAATCCTCGAATATATCCGTTACGGCTATGATATACAGCAGATTGCCAGTGCGATGCACTCGGACACGAACCTCGTTGCGCTGAAAACAGATGCGCTAATCGCACAAGGCTATTGTCTGCACCATCAGGAGTATGAAAACAGATTTTTGAAATAGGAAAACGGAAAGCAATTTGTGCAGATGGTGTCTGCACAAATTCCGTGGTCGCACAATGCGGCTATTTTAGATATAAAATCACCAATAAACTGCCCGAAGCAGCGGAGGACGATATGGGTGATTACATTCTCAACACAGTCAATTATGACTATAAGACCTTGAACCACGAAGGGTTTGGCGGCGTATGCAAATATATTGCCACACCGAAAAGGGTAGGGTACTCAAGACTTCTTGTCAAGCACGAAAAGATACAGTCCGCCTGCAACACCTTTATGTGCAGTCGGCTTGCCGAACTGTGCGATGTCTATACGCCGAAAGCCTATCTCATGAGCACAAGCAATGAAACCCGCAGATTGTTTCCTATGCACCCGTTTATTGTTGGAACTGAATGGGTAGAGGATTTTTCTGCGGTCGATTATAGCAGCATAAAAGAGTCCCCGGCACTGCGTCAACAGTATTTGGACAGTATGGCTCTGTATGCAATGTTCTGCCGGATCGCAGACACACCGCAGTTTGCATTCTCACCCTCCGAAGGTGTATTTGCCTATGACTGGGATGAAGCGTTTGATGTAACAGATTTTGTCATCAAGCTATGCCTGTATAACAGCGATGCCGGGACAGAGCAGCTGCAAAGGATGCTTCGGCACTTTTCGCTCCATCCGTTCGAGAGGGATGCAGAGCTGTGCTTACAAAGTGCATCAGAGCACCTGAGTATGAATACTGACAATCTGCGACCAAACTATATGCATGCAATGGAACGCTTTAGCAAACTGGCAGAGGTGCAAGTGGCAGAATTGACTGATGTACTTTCTGACATCTATCCAATGGGGCTGATTGTTTATTACGAGGAGTACATAAAGTTACTGCAAGCAAAAGTCAAAACCTATATAGGCACGATGTAAGTTGCTGAATCTTGCTCACATAGGCACAGAAGTCAGCAAAGCCGCAGTGGAGCAAACTCCGCTGCGGCTTCTCCGTTTTTGGTGCTTTTTTAGTCGCACTATCGACACTATCTAAAAAATTATATTCTCAACTTTCTATTTCGTTCTTCAACTAAAGAAATTATCTCATTGGATATTGCTATGATGTCTGAAGCTGAGTTACTTGCGACAGCGCCTTCTAAATTAGCAATCTTATCAACAATTTCGGCTTCCTCATTTTTTACCGTCATCGAGGATTTAGATGGGCTGGAATGAAGCAAATCATATACCCGTTCCATTTCTTTGTTTGCGTTTCTATCCGTTGATTTTCCTACCAACATCTTCACTCTCGAAGAAACTCTTTTGATATAGGCAACTTCATCTTCGTGTCGCTCGGTACTATCAGCAGTATTTTCGTTTGCTATCATATTTGCGATAAGCATTATGGCATAGACTCCGGCTATAATAATTTGAACCACCAAAGATGCCTTATAAGACTCGCTTTTTGCAAAAACAAATATAAGTCCGACAACAAACTCTATAAAGAAATAAGTTGCAGATACCGAGTATAGCGCAAATCCAAATACTGCTGCGTTACTATTTTTCCGAACAAGAAATGGCGTTACAAGTACCATAATGTAGGAAAAGTGAATAAACCCATAGGCAACCCAAACTGATGTCGGATGATTAGTACCACCAACCACAAAAAACACTGTATTAAACACTGCGAGGAATACTAGATCAAGCAAAATGAAAAGAATTGATTTTTTGTTCATTTGCTGCACCTCACATTCTGCTTAAAATCTCGGTTTTTTTGGCATCATATTCTGCTTGCTCAATAAGACCTGCATCCAACAGCTTTTTGAGTTTACCTAATGTTTCCATTGGATCTTCTGCATTTACAGCAGGAGTAACAGATGCGGAATTCTTTTGGGTAAATCTTCCTGAGGGTGCGTTTTGTGTAGGATTAGTCGGCTGTTGCGGTGCAAAACCGTTTTGTGCAGGTGCAAACACTTGCTGGGCAATAGACCCGAATGCTCCAGCAGCACCAATTCCCATTCCCATACCTGCGCCCGCAGCAGCCACTCCGCCTGCGCCGGGATTATTAGCTAAGTCTCTAAGAATTCCTGCGCCTTGTATTCTTCCCCAGTCACTTCCCAAAATATCCAGACCAGCTTTATCACCTTGATAGCCACGGCTTCTTGCGATAAGCTCAATTTGGGATGCGTCAATAACATCATACTTGGTCGTATCAATATCAAGCCCAGCAAGTGAAAATTTAACACACTTTAGACCATAATCCGAAACAATTTCATCAATGTAAGGCTCAATTTTCTCGGACAGTTCATCCATATAGGCGTCAATACCGATAAGTTCCTGTTCTAATGCGTTGAGGAATTTGGAAACTGCGGTCTTGATCTTACCCTGAAATTCGCTTGCAAAGTATTTATCAAGTTCTTCTTGGAATTGGAACGGTATATTATTGCCGATTAACTTTTCTAAAAACTTTGCAGGATTTTCAATTCTTACCTTGTATGCACCTCTAACTCGTGCATCGGTACGCACACCCCACACTTTATCTCGAACCTGAATAGGTGTTTCTGTCCCCCAACGAATTTCCTTGCTATCTGCTTTGCGCACAAAATAAACAACGCAATTAAAAGTGCTAATTCCACCTGAGAAAGCATTTCTCAATCTGCTGATAAAAGGATAGTTATCAGTAGACAATTTATAAGTACCGTTTTCAAATACTTGTTCTACCGTACCGCCTTTAATAAAGATTGCTTCTTCTCCTGGCATAACCACCAATGTAGAATTGGTGTTGAAATCTTCCTCGGGCTGACGCCAAATCAGCAATTCTCCTGAACCGCTATTTTTAATGACATCCGTCCAATGCTTTTTACCGCCAACATAGGCAGCTTCGTTTGGGTTTTTATTAAACAGTGCCATATTACACCCTCCTTATTCTTTTATTAGTTCCAAAAAACTTGGACATATCCTTTTATATAGTTCTATCGCTTCTGTCGGGATGATTGCCTTAAAAGCAGTCCTCAAAGCATCAACATTTTCGATTACTCCATTAGTTTTTATGCTATCAATAGCATTTTGAAGATGGGAATAATAGTTGTCATACATTTCTCTATGCTGCTCAAATGATACAATAGGCAGCTTGTTTATGATAATAAGTTCATCCTCATTTTGGAAAAGTTCCTTCTCTTCCGTTTCAATGCTTTCACCATTTGATTTAATAAGTTGTCCATAGCCAAACACAATCTGAGGCACACCATCCGAAGCAAAATAGGTGAATACTGCCAACTCTACTTTGTTCTCATTGCGCATAATTATTGGGCAGCTACACAGTTCGCCTTCTCTTACATATTGCATTAATCTATTGACTAAATCTCTAACAATCATAATGTTCTCCTTTCTTACTTTTTAGACACATATTGAACCGTACAATTAGGGGTACTTTTCCAAACAGCATAGTCTTGAGCATTACAGTAAAACGCATTGCCCATATTGCTACAAACACCAGTGTCGTGTATCCACAAACCAATAGCATTTCCTGCTGCATCTTTTTCAATGCCTGTTATTGTTAAGGCGTGGTCTGTACCAACTGGGTTCATTGCAGTCACATCTCTTTGTTTATTCAAAACTCGATGATCCACATTGATTATAGCACCCTTGCCGTTTTCGATTTGTTGTGATATTTCTGCCAAAGACTGATTTGTTCTATTATCGCAATCGTAACCAAAAGAATCAAGTATTTGGCTTCTACCAGCAACACTTGTACCACCATTGCTTCCACGCATTTTTTCCTTCAAACTTTCAGGCAAGAAGGAAGGTATTTTTTTGTCAACGCAAGCGTTCAAATCACGAGCTCTTTGAACAACTTCCGCTTCCGACTTAGTATCACCCAAGGCGGTCATTGTATTGGCAGCAGAACAATCTCCACAAGTCCCTTTAAAATCTTTAACCGCATTTCCTTGTTTTTGTATCATACTTTGATGAAGATCTGTGAAACTCTTACCACCAACGCCTTCGTATGTAGTTCGCTTAGACGGATCTAAATCTCTTGATAGTTCGTTTGCAAAATTGTCAGCATAGCGTGAACGCGAATTGGCGGTATCAATTTCTTTACTCAACTCGCCACCTCTTTTTGTCAATTCTGCCAATCTTGCCGCTTTCTCAGGAGAGTCTGCACCTTCTAATGCGTCAAAGTACTCATTTCTAAGTTGCTCATACTCAGCTTGCTTACCTTCGGCAAGAGTTTTAAGATTATCGGATGTCTTTCTATATTCATCTGATAATCTTCCACGAACAACATCCCAATCGCCCTTTCTTTCGGGATCATAAGCTAAAGCGTTTTCTGCATCTCCTCGCATTCTATCGAGATACGATACTTTATCGGAAAGGTTATTTACTTCATTGATATCTGTTGTGTCATTTATGTTATCCGCTGTTTCAACTGTATCAGCACTATTTTTATTTGAGGTATCATCCATAGGCTCGTCCTGAGTATCCTCAGCAGTCTCAGTGGAATCGCCGCTATCCAAAACGGAAGTCGCATCTTCTGCAACTTCGTCCGTTGTGGTATCATCCATAGACTTGTCCAGAGTGTCTTCGACAGGCTTTGCGGTATCACCACCATCTACATCGGAAGAAGCATTTACTGCATCTTCGCTCGTTGCAGCATCGTCCATAGACTCGTCCTGAGTGCCCTCGATAGGCTCTGCGGTGTCACCATTATCAACATTGGAAGTGGCATCTTCGGTGGTTCCATCTGTCGTAATATCATTCAAAGGCTCATTCTGAGCGTCCTCATCAGTAGGATCAGTGGAATCGTCACTATCAGCCTCAGAAGAAGTATCTTCTACGACTTCTTCCGTTGCAGCATCGCCCATAGAATCGTCCTGAGCATCATCGGCAGGCTCGGCAGAGTCGCCACCATCTACATCAGAAAAAGCATCTTCGATTTCTTCTTGCTCCTCCGGTATATCTTCGGGTACATCATCAGGCAAGCCATCTTCGTCTGTTATTTCAGGTTCATCTTCCGGGACATCTTCGGGAATATCATCAGACAAGTCATTTTCTTCCGTCAGTTCAGACTCATCTTCAGGGACATCTTCAGGGATGTCCTCAGACAAGTCATCTTCTTCCACCATTTCAGGTTCGTCCTCCGGTACATCTTCGGGGATGTCATCAGGAATATCATCAGGCACATCATCAACAACATCCGAAGTATCCATATCAGCAGATGCATCTACATCAGAAGTATCAACACTTGCATCAAATTCTTCAGCCATTTTTGCTCACCTACTTTCTAAGTGAATTCTCTATTTGAGTATCTCTAATCTGAATTTTGGTTCCGTACTTAATTCTTCTCCAAAGATGAACTTTAACGCAAGAAAGAAGCTCCGGTGTAAATTCCTCATCGTTAAGTTCGGCTTGAATCATTTGGCTGATCCTTCTAAATACTTTTTTGAGAATTTCAAAATCCTTGGTGTCAGATCTGAAGTTTTTAACAAAAATTCTTCGAGCAACTTCCCTCGCAAGAATACGCCTTGCATAATCACAAGTCTTAGAACAGCAGGCAACACATTGACACTCAGGATACGGTCGGAGTTTTTCTGCTTTATTGTTCCAATATGTTGACAAAGCTCTTATTCCGTCATCGGAAAGCGTAATACTAATATTGTTCTCCAAGCGGTAGTCGGGGGTAATAACTTCCTCCGGTTCTTCTAATTTGTTAAAGAACAAAAACGCTTCACCGGGCTTCAGCTTTGCCATTCTTTGAACTTGAACATCCGTCATATTAGTACTATCGCCAATGATCTGTTTGTCCACACTTTCGACAAGGCGAAATATCATTTTCATATCTGTCAGGGCAACAACATCGGTCGAAACTTTGCGAGGTGACTGATCGGCAATGATTAACCCAACGCCATACGAACGAATCTCAGCCAGCATTCTCTTGACAAGTCCCTGTGCAATGGCACTCGGATTTGCATCACCTTGTCCCGCATTTGTGTCAGCATCAAGCAGCACATGAGCCTCTTCCAAAAGAATCACATTTTTCAAGCCACCTTCACCGATATAGTTAGCATTAACATAGGCAAGGATTGAAAGTAGAAGCAAAGCAATTATCAATGCTTTCTGATCGCTGTTTTCAATCGCTGCCAACTCAATGATGGTAGGTTTTTGTAAAATGTCCTCAATCGGAATAGAGAAATAATTATCAAACAAATTAACAAGACTGTTAAGTCTTACGACACCGGCTCTACCGATGTTCTTGGCATCTCCTGTATATCCAATTTCATCAAAAGTTTGTTGGAAGCACTTGATAAAGTCAGAAATGTTAAATATCTTTCCTTTATCATCAACCGTATATGTATCAAGCCATCTGAAATCGGAATAACAGTTGTTAATGGATTCCTCAAAAATTTTGTCAAGAGGAGTTGACATTGAAACGCCTGCCGCAAAAGCCGTTTTCAAAGTTGATTTGTAAGTTTCCAACTTGACATTTTTAGGTGGTACAAACGGGTTGAAAACAAACGGAGAAATAAAATTTTTGCCGGGTGTAAATACCTGAAGTTCCGGTATGCTTTGTACCAATGCTCTATACTCATTTTTTGCAGGTTCTATTACTAAGAACGGAATATTATGGTCTTTCCACAACCTATCCAAAAGACTTACTGAAAATGTTGTCTTACCCGAACCGGGAGTGCCAACGACAAGCATATGCTTCGCCAAATCTTTCAAAGAAAAACCGATAGTATCTCCCTTTGTGGATGAACGCAATTTACCAACGGTAATATCTCCTGCATTGATAATATTTGACGAATAGGTCTTATTGCCTTTGCCTGATTCATTGATTTTTAAGCCTGCGGTAATGCGATCACTACCAATAGGTAGTCTAAAAAACTCTGATGCTTCTTCTGCCGTTATTACATAAGGCAATCGGTAAAGGGCATTCGAGAATTGTCCGGAATTCCAAATGTTTAGATTTCTTTCTTTACCAACTAATATCTCGTTTACTGCCCAAGGTAACGGATAAAAGTTGTTATCCTTTCCCACTTCACTTTTATCAAGATCAATCAAACGCAAGTTTGCAGATGTATTAACGCCGCTTGAAAGCTGACTGAAAACACGACTTGCAACATTGGATATGGCTGTGTTATCTCCATAAATAAGTACATTAAATGCAAATAACGCCGATGTTTTATTCTCAGAATAATATCTGTAAACATCAGCGTGTTTTTCGGCCAAAGCAAAGCTGACATTTCCTATGCCTTGATCCATAACGCCCTTACTAAGGGTGTCCAATGCTTGCGTTATTCTATCGATTTCAGCAGCTTCACCCATCTCATAAGATGTAGGAATTAACTGCATAGAAACAGCACAATTCGGATAGTCAATCAAAACATTAACTATCCTGCTTAGATCATTATTTGAAACAGGTATTCTGTCATAAGCATAGCAAAAAGGCAGAAGCTGATTTTGCAAGTTTTCCGCTTTTTCCTCTTTGACAATGGCTCTTATATTTGCGTCATTTATATGTAAAACGCTTTCTGCGAGAGTCGAATACTCAATTTCTATCGTTTCATACTTTTGCAATGAGAGCGTTGATTCACATAGTTTAATTAAAGATGAAACTGCTTGGATTGCTGAATTAGTATCGTTGTCTATCGCTCGTATCACGACAAACAATCGAATCTGAGCATTATATGGCTGATTTTGAACAGCTTGAGTTGTCCAAAGCAACTCAAGTGAAATATCTTTTGAGTAACCGTTGGCATAACTCATCGATTTATATGCTTGATATACCTCACCTAGCATACTGCTCATTTCATTTTTATATTTCTCAACAATTTCAGTGATAGCATTTTCTCTTTCGTCTATGATTGAAATGTGCGGTATAGATATGATTTCTATTGCACCAAGTGCAATCGCCTCTCCATCAGTTAATTTTTCCGTAGATATATTTAATGGCATATATGCCCTCCTTATATGAAGCTGCAAATAGCGTTGTGTTCAGATTTATGGATAGTCTATTCGATAAATATTCCCTTTGCATTTTTTGAATAATCTGTTATACGCTTTCATTAGCCCAATGATAAGACCGTATTTTTCTATTGCCAATATGGCGTACTCAGAACAGGTTGGTTTAAATAAGCAGCGCCGTCTTATCTGTTCAGGAGCATAGTGTTGATAGAGCTTAATGCATCCAATAATTGCTTTTTTTAAGCAGAGCAAACCGCTTAAAATATAGAATGAAGTAACAAATAATATATCGAAAAGAATAGTGTGCTGCCCTCTAAAAGCAGCAATCTTGTCTGGAAGCAATGAAAAAATGCCAAGCCAAGAGAACAGATAAAGCAACGAAATCCCCGCGACAAATGACAACAGGAAATATGTGATCACACTCTTTGCTGCTACCTTAGCATCTGTGCTTGGCCTATCTAAAGGTCGTTCTAGCACATATTCTTCCGCAATTATCTGCTCTTCTTGACTTGGCATTTCCATAACATCGTCCTCCGTACCGTTGACTAACAGACTGCCACACGACTATCAGCCAAGGATTTAACAAATCAGCCCTTTTTCTCTCTGAGCTTCGCCTTCATACCCTGAATTGATCGTTCGGTGTAATCGGACTGCTCCATCGAGCAGTAGAACTTGTCGCCGGGGACAACAATTGCAAATCTGTTGGAATCAACATTCTTGCGGGTATATGTAGCTTCGCCCTTGCAACTGACCTTTTCGAGCACTTCTTTTTCGACGGTATCGGAAGATGTTGAGAAGTTTGTAATATCTTTATAGAAGTACTCATCAGTAGACTCCTTCTTGCCATCCTCGTCCATGTTAAATGTATACTGATACACATAGACCTGAGTATCAGAGAAGAAAATCCAAGAAATCTGATAGGCGGAACTTCTCCACTTACGATCTTTGCCCCACTTAGCGTAGGTTTTCTTTTCGTCGAAGTAGTAGCCTTCAAAATGTACCGGCTCAATTTCATTGACCTGAGACTCATCAAGCCCGATCTTATTAAGAGCCTTTTGCTTGAAGTCCATGCTTCTTGCCTTTGCCATTACAGCAGCCTCATATTCTTCATCCGACATAGTTTTAGACAGACAACCGCCACCGCCCAAGAAGTATCTGATTACCTTCTTTTGCTCCTCGGTTCTGCCTTTGCACAGGCGTTTAATGTCCTGCTCTGTGTAAGCCATCACACAACCTCCAAATTATTAATTTTTTATATTTCAAGAGTAGCTGTGGCACTACTTCTTAAAACACGCTGGGTTTTTCAACGCCAAGGATGCTAAAAAGCTGTTCAGCATCATACGGCGAGAATCCTTGCTGTTGCGCCATCTTCAATGCTTCTTGATATGTTGGGGAAGTTTTGAAATACTTTCTGCTGAAGTAATCATACTTAATGTAAGCAAGGAAATAGTAGTAAATACCACGAGGTTCTATCATTATTGCCGCATTTATATATTCCTCAGCCTTGTCGATTTCAGTTCTGTTTAGCAAGAAAGCTTTTCTTCCCTTAAGTAAGCAGATTGCTGCATAAAAAAATGTTTCTGAATTATCAAAATTATCTTCCATTGCCTTTTCAAAAGCAGATAGTGCTTTATCGTACAACTTTAATTTCAAGTAGCACATAGCTATTGAATTGTTTAGATCCTGATCATCGGGATTTTCAGATAACGCTTTCTTATATGCCCCTGCATACTTGTTGACTTCCGGCATAGGCATTGAATATACACTATTAAAAGTAGAAATAATGATTGGCTTATGACACCATTCACATTCGCTTTGTCCAGTAGAAACTCTTGCACCACAACCGGGGCAGTTCATTTCAATTACAGTGTGCGACATTATTGATCCTCCCTAGTTCTTCGATTTACATTCAGAATTCTTTTTAAGGATGGAGTAAAAGCACCGATGTTTTCAACATAGTCCGTCGTTTTCTCGTTGTAGCCGTAAAATAGTATTAATGACAAGAAAGTATTCCATGACATTTTTCTCTTTTTTGTTTCTATGGCGTTATATGTTTGTCTAGAAATGCCGATGATGTTTGAAATATCGCCTTGTGATATACCTATTTTTGCTCGTAAAACAGGTAACTCATCTGTAAGTATTTCAATCAACTTATCCTTATCGAGTTCCGGCAGTTCATTAATTTCATAACTACCCATACGCCCATCCTTTCTCGATTTTCGTAGAGTATTCTCCTTGACGAAAAGAAGCGGAAAAACCCTTATTTCACAAGGACTATTCCGCTTCTTTGACTATTTTATTGACGGCGAATGGTCTGCTCAGACCAAGATGGGAGTTAGTTTCTCCATATTGCTTCTCTTTAGTTCCATTGAGGAATGGACATATCTATCAAGTGTGATTTTCACACTTGAGTGTCCTAAGATCTCACTGAGCGTTTTTACATCGAAGCCCGCTTCAATGCATCTTGTTGCGAATGTGTGGCGCAGTGAATGAAAATTAGCATCACCAATATGTCCTTCCTCTAAATAACCTTTAAATCTGTTTTGCATAGTCCTTGGTTCAACTATTGATTTGCATTCTCCTGATAAGATATAGGCATTTGGAGAACTGACAAATGGCTTGATTGCTTTGACTACAAAATCAGGTAACGGGATCGTCCTTAATGATGCTTTACTTTTCGGCTCGGTGATGATAATTCTTGTCTTATATATAGCGTTAGGATCGTCATTTTGAAGTCGCTGCATTGTATGCTCGATTACAATCGCTTTTTCGCTGAATGATATGTTTTTCCATTGCAACGCACACAATTCGCCTATGCGTATTCCTGTGTAAAGACATATAAATACTCCTAATTTGTATCTGTCAAAGTCCTCAAATAAAACCGAAATTAACTGTTGTTGTTCAAATACACTCAACACTCGCATCTCTTGGGAATTTCGTTTCAAACTGATTCCGTCAAAGCGGCATATCGTAACAGCTCCCGCAGTTTGGGCATATTTGAAAGACTCCTTAATTATAGTCAGCATATCAGACATTGTTTTTGGAGATAACCCACCATTCCCATCAAGCCGTCCGTTGTTTAATTTATTGGAAACAAAGCGTTCCATCAATGGTGTACTGATTTTGTTGATGGGATATTTGCCAAGATCGGGATTGATATGATTTTCAATTACATTTCTGTACCGAATATAAGTTGAGTCTTTAATCCCTATTCTTTTTGAACGCAACCATTCAAATAGCCAAAATTCATATTTCTCTCTATCTCTGATTTTTTCTGCTTCAACTTTGGTTTCAACAGAATTTTGCACTCTAATTAGTTTCGTTTTCACTTCGGCATAAGTTCGAGCATATAGATACTTGTACTTTGCCTTTCCGTCGGCATTATATGAGGAAATATATCGAGCTTCCCATCTTCCATCCTTTCTCTTGTAAATGTTTTCGCCTGTCCTTGCCATAGCGTTCACCCTTTCGTTTATGATTGGCTGACGGACAGTCTGACGGAAAATGGGGCTTGGAATTGAGTTCCAACGCCCTAATATACGAGAAATTAAGACCGTACAATATTCATTTTCGACTTTTTCCGGCGATTTTCGTTTGACATCTTGACAAATCCGACAACACTAAGTATAATTATAAGTGCTATTTGGAGTTTTTTCTCCTTCGTCAAGGAGAATACTCTACGAAACAAACGACCGTTTTAGCAGGCGCATATTGTGCCTGCTTTATATTTTTATAATCTTCCGTCCGAGTTGTTCTGCCATATGCACACAAGCGGCTGTTCCGCCGATTTCGTTTCGTATATAGGCTATCAACACATCTGTATTTGCCACCATCCAGCGGTTGCGTTCCGTAATTGCCGCTTTGGGATGTACTCCGTGCAGTTCATCCGGGATGATGATTTCATCGTAATAATCCTTGTAATACTCATAATCCTTTACCGGATATGGCAAAACGAGAATCATAGCGCTATTATCGTCACGGTAATTCTTATGAAGCCGCTTGATCACGCTTGCAGCCAGTATGTCAAAGTCACCGTTCCTGCCCAAATAGAACTCCACATATTCCTTCGTGCGGAGCAATTCCCGGAATAGTTCATGCAGCCTTTCCTCTACACTGTAATCCTCGACAACCCGGTGTCCGATCATGCTGACACGGTATATCTCACCAAGCAAAACGCCTACCGCCTCCCGTTACTTTCTAAAAAAGTACACCTAAATACAAAAGCCTAAAACCGCCATCGAAGGAATTGACTGTTCGTCAAAGCCATGATATAATATCTAAAACCGTTGGAAACGGTGGATTTTCAGCTCCGTTTTCAGCCCTATAAGCGCAAAAAAATCACTGTAAAAAGGTGTACTTTTTTACAGTGATTTTTATTTTCCGTCATTCAAAGTGGCTCGATATTCCCTTAGCCGATGGTAAAAGGTTGACTCACACATTCCACACATTTCGGCGGCTTCATAGGATTTGATGATACCGCTTTCCCATTTCTCCACGATCTCTGGGAAATTGGGCGGAGCCTTTTTGACAGGTCTGCCGAACTTCATTCCGTTGGCTTTTGCGGCAGCAATGCCTTGAGCCTGCCGCTTTCGGATATTTTCTCGCTCATTCTGTGCCACAAAGGACAGAACTTGCAGCACAATATCCGCAAGGAAAGTACCCATTAAGTCTTTACCCCGCCGTGTGTCTAAAAGCGGCATATCGATCACAGAAACATCGACTTCCTTTTCCCGTGTCAGAAATCTCCACTGGCTTTGAATTTCCTCGTAGTTTCTGCCAAGCCGGTCAATGCTCAAAATATACAGGACATCGCCCTTTTTGAGTTTACGGAGCAGCTTCTGATACATTGGACGGTTGAAGTCCTTGCCGGACTGCTTATCCTTATAGATGTTTTCCTCAGCAATTCCGAGATTTCGCATCTCAACCATCTGCCGTTCCTCGTTCTGATCCAAGGAAGATACCCTGACATATCCGTATTCTTTCATTTTCGCTTCACCTCCAAGCATAGATAGTATTTTATCAAATCTGTGTGTCCCGCCTTTTGCTGTGTTTCATTTTGTACAAACTCAACCGAAGAAGAAAACCACCGACTTCCTGCGTGAAGAAGCCGGTGGTTTTCTTAATTTTCCATCAGTAGTTTGGAACTCCGTATCCGAGGATTTCGTAGTGACCTACGCTGTACTGGTTTACCCGGCAACTATCGCCTGAGTTCCCCTCAACGGTATAAACGATACCGTTCTCAACCTTTTGGACAATACCGGTGTGGTCGGATTGTCCATCCTGCGGACCCGATGAACCCTTGTTATCCCAATCAAAGAAAATAATCATTCCGGGGACAGGCTCGGCTGCACCGTCGATCCACTGTCCTCGATCTTTGAACCACTGGACGCCGTTCACGCAGCCTGCATATTTCGGCACAACCCCGGTGTCAATATAGCCGCACTGATCGGCGCACCAGCTTACAAAACAAGCACACCATTCCACACGGCTTCCGAAGCCATACCAAGACCAATACGGCTCACCGCCCACATTGCCCACCTGAGAAAGAGCGACGGTAACGATCGGATCCTCGCTATAACGGATGCCGTAAAGGACTGCCGCCCAAAGGGAATTGTTCTCATCCTTAAGCAGCTCGGCAAGGTATTCCCGCTGTCCTGCGTCAAAGCCGTATAGGTCAGCCATCTCATCCACCGTCAAATGAGAAACGGTAATATAAAGCGTTGTTTTTGTGACTGTCGTTTCCGTCTGAACGATGTTGCCGTTTCCGTCGTCCGTTTCGGTTATTTCCGTTTCTGAGTGGCTTTCACTGCGGGAGGATATGGAGTTCATCTCCCAAAAGATGTCCGAGAGGATCTGCTTCTTGCTCTCGTCCATCGTGGCAACCTCCTGCGGGTTGTCCTTGTCTGTATTCGTCTTGACTGCATAGACCGCAAGCACATCCTTCCACACGGCTCGACCGCCGCTGATCTCCATATTATCATAAGCTACCGAGTTTTTCTCCGCTTCCATCTTGGCATCGTAATCGGCGTTGATTTCCTGCACGGCTGTCTGCATCGACATTCCCGTGCCGGAATCCTCACCGGAAAAGAATATCCCGAAAA
>OGUO01000985.1_pt1 | contig 19852 bp, 16 predicted proteins | sample 1553641 | NCBI WGS metagenome assembly OGUO01 (sample SAMEA2579980, study PRJEB22360) | human gut metagenome | biome: human gut; feature: human-associated habitat; material: faeces | place: Denmark | collected 2008/2010 | reverse complement strand
GCTGATAGATCAGACGACCGATTCCAAGATTATTGTAACCTACAATATTTTTTTCCACATAGAAAATTTTTCCTACATCAAGTGCCATCTTTGCCTCTTTGTAAGAGCGGGATACATCTTTAATTTCATGGATGATATTTCCATAAGAAACTCTCGCTTTTGCCATCGCCTCAGAATTGAGCATATCTACAATCATTCTTGCAATCGCTTCGATGGATTCATAATCGTCGCTCTCTTCCAGATTACGCACAATAATAATATTTTTCTCATCAATTGCCGTAATAAAATCATTGCTTCTTGAAATAAACATATTTTTCAGGATTTCAATCGCATCCTGATCTTTCTCGTTTCTTATTTCAACCAGAATAACCACACGTTTTGCTTCTACCGGAATGTGCAGTTTTTTTGCTCTGTTATAGACATCCACAAGAAGAAGATTGTCAAGAATCAAATTCTGAATAAAGTTTGATTTATCAAAACGCTCTTTATAAGCCACAATCAGATTCTGAATCTCCGCAACTGCAACACGCCCAATCATGTATGTGTCTTCGTTTCCACCTTTTGCAATCAATATAAATTCGACAGTCTGACCATCATAAATTTTGAAGAAATGATACCCCCTTATGACCTGACTATCTGCCATAGATTCCACAAAACTGGATATATCCCCAAAATCCTCATCTTCTATCGGAAAAGTAGTTGAATTTACTTTGCCGTCTACGTCCATCACACATAAATCAATTCTTGTTATGCTTCTCAATTCATCCAGTGTCTTTTGTATCACCTGACTTGATATCATATTGTATCCTCTTTTCTCTGTATTTTTATAAGTTTCTGTCGCCGTAAAACCACATGCCTTTCGGCGTGTGGTAGTTCACATCAAAATGCATATTATCACAAAAAAACTTTTCGTTATTTTTTATATAATATCTTATTTTACTAAAATTTGCAAGAAATCCAACAGTTTTTTGAACTGCCCCAACCGACTAATGTGGATGGGGTTTTCTGCTCTATAGTAGATAAAAAAACTGCTGCGGAAATTCCGCAGCAGCTTGAATTATCGTGAATAACGAACAATTAGTTAGCGATAACCAGTTCTGTTTCTTTATCAAATACATGAATTTTTTCCATATCCAGAGCAAATTTAACTTTATCGCCTGTTCTGGCAGTTGTACGAGGATTTACTCTTGCTGTCAGATGGAATCCTTCGATATCGAAGTATAAGTAAACTTCAGCACCAAGTAATTCATAAACAGTAATGACACCTTCGATTACGCTTTCTGGATGAGAAGCGATAGCCATCTGTTCGTCAGATACATGTTCCGGACGAATACCAAGAACAACAGTTTTTCCATCATATCCGCCGTCGATTAATGCTTTTTTCTTAGAAGCCGGAACAGCCAGAGTAGTTTTACCAATCTGAAGTGTAACATCTTCACCTTTTACATGGCAAACAGCATCTAAGAAGTTCATCTGAGGAGAACCAATGAATCCGGCAACGAACAGGTTGCATGGGCTATCATACAGATTCTTAGGTGTATCAACCTGCTGTACAACACCATCTTTCATAACTACGATTCTTGTACCCAGTGTCATAGCTTCTGTCTGGTCATGTGTTACGTAGATAATTGTTGCTCCTAATCTTTCATGAAGTTTGGAAATCTCAGTACGCATCTGAACACGAAGTTTAGCATCCAGGTTTGACAGAGGTTCGTCCATAAGGAATACTTTAGGGTCACGCACGATAGCACGTCCCATAGCAACACGCTGTCTCTGACCACCGGAAAGAGCTTTCGGTTTACGATCTAACAGTTTTTCCAGGTCAAGGATTTTAGCTGCTTCTTTAACCATTTTATCAATCTGATCTTTTGGTACTTTTCTTAATTTCAGACCAAATGCCATGTTATCGTATACTGTCATGTGTGGGTACAGAGCGTAGTTCTGGAATACCATTGCGATATCTCTGTCTTTTGGTTCTACATCGTTTACAACTTTGTCACCGATTTTTAATGTACCACCGGAAATTTCTTCCAAACCTGCAATCATACGAAGTGTTGTAGATTTACCACAACCTGAAGGTCCTACGAAGATGATGAATTCTTTATCTGCGATTTCAAGGTTGAAATCTTTAACTGCTTCAAAACCATTTGGATATTTTTTTGTAATATGCTGTAATGATAAACTTGCCATTGTTCTCTTCCTCCTAATTGTTACGTTTTCACGCTTATGTTTCGTTTTCCACGCTTGTTCTGCTGTTTTAAACGTTTTTGTCTCGTTTTCAACTGCTATCAGTATACCACTGACCACACACATTTTTCCATAGGTCAATTAAACAAAGATTATCACAAGTCTTAGTTAGCCTCTCCAACGAAAATTCCTCCATTGTCATTCTGCCGAATTTCCCTTCTTCAAAATATGCACATTGCACAATTTCAATTGGTAAGACCTGTTTCAAAGCAAGTTTTCGCATTTTTTTCTTGTAAAATTCCAATTTTTTTCTTCTTTACAGAAATCTTTTTCTTTCTTATACTGTTTTAAGACAACAATGTAAATCTATGTTACTATGTTATGAAATTGGCAAAAACAGAAAGCGCACCAACACTTATGCACGAAAGGAAAATTACTATGTTTCGATTAATGGGATGTATCTATAAAGACGCACGTATTTTAAAAAGCACGGTTATCTGTGATGAATCAGCTTCAAGCAGAACTCATAAAATTTTCTCCGGACTCAATTTTATCTGTCTGGAATTTGACCTTGAAAAACCAATCTGGCTCGAATCCAACATCACAGATTTTCAGCGTCATTCAAAAACCCGCTTTACGCAGGATAACTTCATTGAGGAACTTGATTTTGACTATCTCTCCATTGAAGTAATTGAAGAGGGCTAACTCAGGATAATTCATTAGAAGAGAGATAATTTATTAATTAAAGTCAGACCAGTTCTCTTACGACCAAAAACAGGGACACATCGCTTTCGATATGCCCCTGCCCTTTTCTCCTAAATGAAATCTATTCTAACTCAAAAACTCTTTAATCACATCTTTTACAATCTTCTCCTCCTCTTCATCTAAAAGATGCCGATAGCGTTCATCCGTAAGCGCAGCTTCCCGAATCCTCGCTTCCACCTGTTCCATTTTCTGCTGCTGACTCCGTACCGCAGACGGACTCTCCCTGCCTCCGTTTCTTGCCCGCTCTTTCTGCGCTCGTAAAAGTTCTTCCCTGAGCTTCTGCTCCTGCTGTCTCGCCTTACTGCGCGCCTTCCTGCTCATTTTTTTTGCAGCAGCCTTTTTCGCCTCATTTGCAATGGGCGGTTCTATCTTCACAATTCTGCCTGCCGAATCCTTTTCATTTTCCATATAATCCAGCAGATTCGTCTCTATCATCTCCTCCTGATAGGCAATAGAAAAAATCAGGCGCAGCATTCCATTTACTGCACCAAGCACCACAGTTGTTCCAATCAGCCCCTCCATAGCCGGCATGAAACTTTTCACAAACGGAAACGAAAGTGTCATAATGCCTGTCCCTCTCACCTGCCATACGCCAACTGCAGATACAAAAAAAGAGAGAACAAAAGCTGTCCAGGAAAATCCCTTTAGCATTCTTACGGAAATCTTCCCAATCTTTCGTTCTCTCAGCCGTCTTGCCATATAAACCGACGGATTGTGTATCGTTATGTGATTCTGCGTATCCCTCTGAAATTCCTGCAGATACGCCTGCAGCCATCTGTTCTTGACCTTTGGAATCTGCTGTAAATCCTTTAAGACTCCACGGTTGCTTTTGTAAACCACCAGCATGGTGATGATACTTACCAGCTCAAAAAGCCAGATTCCGTAATAAAACAATTCCACAGACAACCCTCCTAGTCCGATGCACCTCTTCTGCATCTTTATGAGACCATTATATAGCAGAGCTGTCTGTTTGAAAACAAAAATCGTACGACAAATTCAGTCATCCATGCCTCGAATTTTGTCACACCCACCAGGCAAAGCGGACATTCGTAATCCGCTTATCTGCGTTCAAATTTCAGTTTTACAGCATGAGAAGCAGTTCCTCTACCAGTTTGACAGAATGTAAAATTGCCTGTTTTTCAAAAGTCGGATAATCCACCTGTGCGCTGTCATCTGCTTTGTCAGAAATCGCCCGGATAATCAGGTATGGTATTTTATTTAAATGCGCTGCCTGTCCGACTGCTGTTCCTTCCATCTCTGTACACCAGCCATTGGTTCTCTCAATAATCTGATTTTTCAGAGCCTTATCTGCCACAAACTGGTCACCACTTACGACTCTTCCCTCAAATACACTGATTTCCGGATTTACTTTCTCGCAGGCTGTCTTTGCCAGTTTTCGTAAAGTTTCATCTGCCGGGAAAGCATGAACATCCATACGCGGAACTTGTCCAATCGGATACCCAAATTCTGTTGCATCCATGTCATGATACATCGTGTCTGTGGAAAGTACAATATCTCCAATGTTGATTTCTGCTTTTAAAGAACCTGCGATTCCGGTATTAATAACTGCATCCACCTGATAATCATCTGCTAAAATCTGTACACAGATTCCGGCATTTACTTTTCCGATTCCGGAACGAACCACAACAACTTCTTTTTTATTTAATGTTCCATGGAAAAATTCCATTGCAGCTTTTTCCTTTACCGTTACATCCTTCATCTGCTCTTTTAACATTGCTACTTCTTCTTCCATAGCACCGATAATTCCAATACGATTCATTTTAACTCTATCTCCTTTATCTTAGCCTTTTTGCTATTCCCATCATAACACACTTGCAAATAAGGTACAATTCTTAATCCTTAACTTAATAAAGGGTGCAGACTTTTTCGCTCTGCATCCTTTTTCCTGATTTTCATCCTTATCTTTTCTATTCTTTCTTTTCAGATAAGCATTCTGCCTCATCCTCATCTTTTTCCCGCTTCGAGTTTATCGCAGAGGCAACTCCATGCAGAATCACTGCTCCTAAAATTGCTCCGCCTGCCAGAATTTTCCCATAAACTCCAGTCAGCACAAGTGCAATCCCTCCGACTTTTGGAATCGAATAAGCAACCTTTCCAATAAAATTATCATACGGCGCCGGATTCATGTCCTTTGCCGCATTAGCATCACCTTTTGTGATAAATTCACCCATCAGTACACGATTTTCCACAACGCGGTGCGTAATAATAGAAGCCGCATCCTTTGTTCCATAAAATGCAATCACATCATCTACCTGAACATCCTTTGGCTCCATCTCTTTAATATAAACCAGACTTCCTGTTGGAATCGCCGGCTCCATACTTCCACTGATTACTGTATAAACATGATAATGAAATGCTTTTGGTACGGTAAGCGGCAGGCAGATTACAATTAATAGAATTAATAAAGCAGTGCCCAGTGCACTGCACGCAGCAGCCACTGGGCTTTTTTTTGTTTTTTTTGTATTCAAGACCAATAAGTCCTTTCGTCATGTTGTGTGCTTATTTCTTTTTAGCCATGTATTTCTTTAATAATACACCCATTCCGGCAAGTACTGCAACCCCACAGATGCCAATCGCAACACCTGCTGCAACAGGAAAGCCTTTTTTCACTTTCCCCTGATTTATATCTGCGTCTCTGGAAAGAGGAGTCTCATCTTCGTCTAAATCCTGAATCTCCTGTGTTCCCTGTGGAGTCTGGTCTTCTTCAATTGTCTGGGTATCCTGATTACTATCTGTTCCTGCGTCTGTATCAGTCGTTGTATCGGCATCTGTTGTTCCTGCCGTTCCGTCGTCCGTATTAGTCGTTGTACCGGCATCTGTGCCTGTTCCGGTTCCTGTCGTTGTACCAGCTCCTGTACCCGTTGTGCCCGTACCGGTTGTACCTGTACCTGTTGTGCCTGTACCAGTCGTTCCTGTTGTCGTTCCTGTTGTTGTTCCTGCGGATGTCGTAGCCGGTACTGTAATTGTTTCCACATTTGTTGTTCCCGGAACAACTGTTGTTACAGTTGTTGTCTCTCCCGGAATCGTTACAACTGTTGTACCAATCGGCGTATAACGGAAGGTAAATACATTTTCTGCGGAATTTTCTGATAACGTCTTTGTAAGCGCTAATGCCTGAGGAGTATATCCTTCCACATACTGATAAGCAACTACCGGTTTGTCACCCACATTTCCATAATAGGTATTGCTTGCAAGCAGTTCCTTTCCATCTGCATCCTGATAATTGACTGTATAAGCAACCTGATTTCCTTTGATTCCATAAGCAACTACATAATCGGCATCGCCTTTTACCGTAACACTGTATCTCGAAGCTTCTAATTCATCGGTTTCACTGTTATCACGTCCACTCTTACGAAGCCCTTTTACATAATATTTATCGCTGTTATTTAACGTTACCACACCATCTTTCTGTACATCGAAAGATACGAAAGCTCCGTATTTTAGATTGCTCATCACAATCTTACCTGCTCCGTCTGCAAATGTACCTTGATTTCCGGCATAGAATGTAACGGTATAAGTATATTCGTCATCTGCGAAAACAGAAAGCAGAGAACACTGAAACATCATGCAGAAAGCCACTACAAAAGTTAAAATCTGTCTTAACTTCTTCACTGTCCTCACTCCCCTTTCTCATCCTCGCGACGTCTCTTTACTGCCAAAACCGCGATAATCAATACCACAATTCCACTCACCAGTGCAATCGCACTAAACAATAATGCATGCATGGTATCACCGGTCTTTGGACTTGTCACCGCTGTTTTTCGGATTGTCGAAGATTTTCCGGTCATTGTCTTTTTGACTACTTTATTTTCACCCTTTTCCACTTTTGTCTTTTTGGAAACTTTTTCAACTGCAAAATTTAACTGTAATTTTGCAAGTGTATTCTGATATGCATTTCCCTGGGTTTCACCCTCAAGTCCGACTTCTAATTCAACTGTTCCTGTTTCATTCTTATCCAGACGATCCAGATAGAAATAATCTTCCATGGAATTTGTTGCCTGATGAAGACCTTCTTCTCCGCTTTTCTTATCCTCTCCACCTACCGTATCACTGTCATAAAGTACGGTTTCTTTACCGGAAACATCTTTATAAGAAAGTTTGTAAGTATAAGCTCCATTCTCCGCCTGACTCTCATCTTCCAGACTCTTTAGGATTTCATTGGACATATACCAGTCTGTCTGAATACTCTCTGAGTTTTTAATTTTCACACCAATTTTCATGGTATCACCAGGAAGCATTCCATAAACTTCTTCTGCGATTTCCTTTGAGGTAAAGTTACTGTTTAACTTATCATTCTTAAAATCTACCATCCAGTCTTTACTGCTTGTAATCTCTTCTGCTTTCGCAGTTGTTACCGTGCCAAATGTCATAACAGCCGCCATGACCAGGCACAAAATATTCTTTTTTAACATATCGTGCACCTCCTGTGGCTACTGTAAGCTGATACTGTTTCCGTCTTCTGAGACTGTCACATCAATCCCCCATGCACTCTTGATTGCATCCTGTGCATTGTGGGTCTGTACGGCATCGGCTTCTGCATCAATCGTAAAATGATATCCATCGTATTCATAAATGGTTTTGATGGTCTTCTTGCCCTCTTCTTCGGAAACCACCTGTTCCTTTACCTTTGTTCCGATAGAAGGATCAACTGTTAATGTATCACTAATTGCCGGAGTACGTTCTCCTGCCGGCAAAAGCCTGGTATAATAAAGTACGGTACGTTCTCTTGTTGTTGCACTCTCATCAATCACCCAACCATTGTCTGTGAGCAAGTTTAAATCAATCAAATCCGGAGAAAGTCTGGTATTTTTATTTCCGTCTGCGTCAGTCCAGCTCTTTGTAAGAATGACCCTTACAAATGTATCAATCGAGCCGCTGTTTTGTACGGTTAAGGCTTCGTCGTAAGCTTTTCCAAGCGCAAATTTCTCATCTTTTCCAACCAGATTTTTAAGAAGTTCTCCATGTTCTTCCATCCACTGATTATCCTTGTCGTAATCTCTCTTACTGATTATTTCACCATTTTCTAGAAGGCTGACACCAATCTTGGAAACCTCTGCCTGCACTGCATAATTCTCACTGTAATAAGTCAGTGCCGCTCTTGTACTTCCCACGGTACTGCCAAGAATTAAAAGTCCGGCCACCGCAAACAGGAAAACGGGCTTTACAGAAAAGGATTTTTTCTTCTTTTTCATTACTCACCCACCTCCTCAGTCTGCGCAACATCTGCTTTCTTTGTCCAGTCTGCACCTGGATTTCCCTCTGCGTCTAAGATAACAGGTGTACATTCTGAAACAACAATTACATTAAAATCTTTTGGAAGGTTCATGTTACTGATTTTTACCAATAATTCTTCGCTCTTTGCCCCAGGTGCTATAACATCAGAATAGTAATAATATCCGTTATCTCCCGGCGTCCATTTTCCACTCTCATCGGAGTAGACCAGTCCTTCCTGATACTGGCTTCCGGCAAATACTTTTACTCTTACATAACATTCGTAATCACCGGTATTTTCAATTTTGATATGCTTCGTCCAATCACTGACCTCTTCATCCGGAATAACCTCGGTAAATCCAAGACTTAATTCCTGTCCACCCTGTGCTGTCACATAAGTGGTAAAGTAAGCCATGGCACTTCCTACAGAAAGCCCTGCGGTAAGTGTAAGAGCTGCAGCAGTCAGACAAAGCGTTTTCTTATTCAACTTTTTCTTCATTGCTTAACCCCTCCCCTTATTCCTGTGCCTGTGTACTGTCCGTTTGCTGTTCCCAGTCCCAGACACCATCTTCGGCTGACTGGTTCTGGTCATCTGCTGTTTCCTCATTTGGAGTAAATTCAAAATGATTGACAACACTTGAACCTCCGTTTAATTTACCATCATACTGATTTTCAAATGCTGTGGAAACCATTTCATCCGCTACGATTTGAGTGGTCTGCTCTGCCTCTCCTGTTGCCTCATAACTCGAACCACTGTAAACTTCGGTTACCGTTATATTTGCGCCCGCCGGAAGTTCTTTTATCACAACACTCTTTGTGCCTGTTCCATCAAATACCATGGAAACTACATCACTGTAAACGATTTCTCCATTTACTTCTGCTTCAATATCAAATACAAACGAAGCACCTTTCATTGTCTCATTATAAGAAGTTAAAGTTTTATCGATTTCAAGGTCACCATATCGTTTCTGTTGGTCTGGTTTTAATCCTGTTGATGTATCATAAAGCCACTCGTCGCTTCCGGTTACATAATACTGATTATTCGGCAGGGAAATCAGATACGGTGTAAAACTGTAAGTATAATATGGAGACTGCACTTCTTCTGCCTCTACCAGATACATTCCGACTGAAAGCCCATCTACACTGCCCTTGCCTCCAATCAGATTATCAGAAGCTGTTGCCTCTGTCTGGTTTTCTTCTACTGCCTTCACTGCACTCTTGGCTTTCTCTTCCCATTCTTGTGCTGTTGTCTTACTGCTGATGGAATCCAGCTTCAAATCCTCAAATCCGGCTAAGGTCTGATACTCTCCATATTGATTCACATCTGCTACCTTATACATGCGAACCGGAATTGTCATATTCTCCCCTGAAAGTTCCGGATAAACCGCATCCAGCTCAAATTTCACAGAACACTGCCGGTCAGTTTCAATACTGATAGCAGCCTGAACTTTGGACATTACTACGGTGGAAAGTGTCAACACCAGAGCCAGAGCCAATGCGCTTCCTTTTTTTAGTTTTTTCTTCATCTTCACATTTCCTCCCCTCTGATAACAGATAAGTAACTATCCTGTACTGAAAAGTCTTTCTTGTTCTTTCTTATTTTTTTTTATTCTTTTTTGTGTTTCTTCTTTCCAGGTTTAATCAGGAACTTCATCAAAAGTATTACAAGTAAAGTTACCGATAATCCAAGTATCAGATAAATCATGTAGTAATTCTGAATTGATTTCAACATGGATTCTGCGGCTGTAGATTCTATCTCTTCCTCTCCGTTATACGGTACTCTTGTGCCACGGACTAAAAGTCTGTGAGAGTTTACACCGTACGGCGTACAGGTAAATAGCGTTACATAATCCTGACCCTCTTCAATCTGGAGAGCCTTTTGAAGCGTCTCATTGTCATCCTTATCCACCATATCTAAAATCTGGTCAACCTGATAAGCAAGCGTTTCATCCAAAACGTGAATGTAAAACATGTCTCCACGTTCTAACTGGTCAATATCCGTAAACAATCTGGCACTCGGCAGCCCCCTGTGCGCTGCCAGTACGCTGTGTGTGCTCTCCCCACCGATTGGAAGCTTGGTTCCATTTAAGTGACCGATTCCTGTCTGAAGCACATCATCCGCTGTTCCATGATAAATGGACAGCTTTACATTAATCTTTGGAATGGATACATATCCCATGACACCGTCATTTCCCACATTTAAAATCTGCCAGTATTCGGTATTTTTAATATCGTCTCCATTTTCTCCAAAAACATCACCAAATATATTGTTATGGATAATCGTATCATTAAAAGCATTCGCTTTTTCCCATTCCTTTGTAAAATCCTCTTCTGCCATCTTTCCGATTAACTCTTCATAAGATGAAATCAATTGATTCTGCCGGTATGTATTCCACTGGTTAGAAACTGTCGGATAAATCAAGATTGCAAATCCCAGCAGGAACATTAAGCCAAACAAAATACCTGAAATTTTTCTCTTCATAATACATCCCTACTGTTCCTTTGATTTTCTCTTCTTATCATAACAATAAAGTATAAGGATAAAGCCTCCTGTTACTGCCAGTCCGATAACTACCCACAACCCATAATTGGTATGGAGACTGACTCCTCCAAGTGGTGTGGATGCCTCTTCTATATCGGCTGTCTTGTAATCTACTCTGTGTCCTCGAACCAGAAGTCTGTGGCTGTTCACTCCATAAGGAGTACAGGTAAGAAGTGTTACCAAATCTTTCTCTTCCTCTACTGCTAAATCATCCGTTTCTTTTGGTTCAACGACTGAAATTTTATCTACTTCATAGCAAAGCACGTCATCTAATATATAGAGAAGAAAATGGTCTCCCTCTTCGAGTTTATCAAGGTCTGTAAAAAGTGTAGCACTCGGAAGTCCTCTGTGTGCAGAAATTACTGCATGTGTTCCTTTGCCTCCAACCGGAAGTGAACTTCCTTCAAGATGACCGGCTGCTTTCTGAAGCACCTCGTCTTCTGTTGTATGATAGATGGGAATTTTAATATTAATCTTAGGCACTTCTATATATCCCATCATACCATTACCACTAAGGTTCAAACAAGAAAAATAATTAGAATTTTCTCCATCGGAAGCCTCTGCGACTGCAAAAGAATCCGGAAGGACAGATGGCTGAAGAGAATCATTATATGCATCGGCATTTTCCCATTCCTGCTCATAATTAATTTCTCCATCTTTTTCTTTCTGCGCAACAACTTCTTCATAACCGGATATCAGCTGCTTCTGCCTGTGATTGTTCCACTGATTTGCAACCAAGGGATACAACAGCAAGGACAAACCGGCTAAAAATATAATTATAATCAATATCGTAGTAACTTTTTTCTTCATCCGGGCTCTCCTTATTGTTGTATTTTTTGTCAGGTTTCAATTTTCTGTGAAATGAAAAACCAAGGCGGGCGAGCCGCCCTGGTTTTTTCACAAAATAGGCATTTCAATTGTTACTTATTCTATTTCTTCTATTTCATTATTTAGCAGATTTTTTGCGAGTTGCGAAGAATAAACCTGCTGCTGCAATCATAACTACACAACCACCGATTGTGAAGATTGTAGTACCGATACCACCTGTGGATGGTAAGTTGGAAATCTTGGTGTTGACGATTTCAATTTTTTTAACTTTTTCGATTGCCGGTTTATCATCAGTTACTGTAAAAGTAGATTTTACAGTATGGTCGTCGCCGGAAATAGTAGCACCATTTACAGAAATAGACCAAGCTGTTAATTTACCTGTTGTCTTGTCGATTGTAGCATCGATTACGATTGTGTATACGGTATCATTTAATGTGTATCCGTTAGGAGCTTTTGTTTCTTTTAAGTAATAAGTACCGGCTTTAAGACCTGTCATGGTCATCTGGCCATTTGCATCTGTTACTACAACACCATTAAACTGTTTGTTTTCCGGATATGCTGTTCCATATACAGTTTTAAGATCGGCATCTGTGTATAAAGTAAATTCTGCGCCGGCAAGTTTTACTTTCTGTTCACTAGAAGTTGTTCCAACTTTTGTGATGAGTTCTTTTGTTAAAGAACCATCTGCTGTTCCGTCAATATCAAATGTGTAAGTATAAGTTTTGTCGTTAGAAGAACCATCTTTGCCATCTACTTTAGAGTCTTTTGTGAAGTTTAAAGTAGCGTCGTTGACATTTGCTACACCATTTAATGCTGCATCCTGATTTACTGTTGCCGCATAAGTTACAACTAATGCTTTGCTCTGATACTGATTCAGTGTATATGCACCATTTACAACAAAATCAACTGTAATTTCATTCTTTGCTTCATTTACTGTTAATGTGTAATCGGTTCCTGCTGTTAATTCTTTACCGTCTGCTGTAACTTTAAGGCTGTTTTCTTTATAAGTTAATCCGTTTAATTTATCCACGATGTTGAACTTCGGATGATTTCCACCGTAGTAAGGAATTGTTGTTGAAAGTTCATATTTTACTGTATCACCAATGTTTACTGTGTTACCTTTAACTTTGTTTTCGCCTTCAACGATTTTTTTGTCTAAATCAGGAGTATCACTTACTTTAGCCCATGCATTTGTTGTATCTGTAACATCTACTTCGTTGAAATCCATTGCTGTTTTTCCATCTTTGTTTTTGTATACTACAGAAACTACCAATGGGTTATAAATTTTATTTTCAGCGCCTGAGATAACAACTAAATAAGAACCTACAGGAACTTCTGCTGTATAAGTTGTTCCTGATTTAGTCATATCATACTCTGTGCCTGCAACTTTTTTCGCATCGATAATGTCAGCGAGCTGATCAGAGTCTACCTTAATATCATCAGCAGTTACATCTGTAATAATAGTTGGATATAAAGATTCATATCCTGAGAACTTTCCGCCATTCTCATATTTTGCTTTGATAATCTGGTAAGCTTTTACTGTAACGCCAGTTTCTTTTACGCCACTTACTGTAATTGTTCCTTTATCGGATGCTGTTCCTGTTGCTGCATTTCCTTCGGTTTTTCCATTCGCTGCAAATGTCGGAATACTCATAGCGAGTACCATTACCATTGCCAATACCATTGATAACATTTTTTTAAGTTTACTCATACTCTCTCTCCTTTTCTTTCCAGGATTTCCCTTACTTAATTATTAGTTTCTTTTGTTACTTGGTTTCCCCTTTACTTTTGCGATTTGGAAGTCGCTGAAACCATAATCTCATTTTGTTATTTATTCAGCACCTCCTTGGATTTGTTTTTATATAAGATTAGTGCCGCAGCCATCATAAGCAATGCGCCTCCAATCGTATATCGATAAATACCAGAACCGCCGGTACTTGGAAGTTCGTATACAACCTGATTCTTGATTGTTAATACGTTCTTCTCATCTGTGGTTAAAAACCACATATCCGGTTCCTGAGTAAGTGGATTACCTGCCATACCTGTTAAAATAACCTCACCCTTTTCCTGCTTGAAGTAAATTTTATTACCTAAAGGCAAGTAACCTGTTGGAGCTTTTGTTTCTTCAAGATAATATTCTCCCGGTTCTAACCCTTTGAGTTCTATCTCATTTGCTCCATTTTTAACGGTTAAAACATCTCCCAATTTTTGATAAGCGTTACCATCTTTCTTATACAGCTGGAATTCTGCTCCATCTAATTTTAAGTCTGTATTATTTTCTGAGACTTTCATCAAATCAAGGTCTGCTGTTTCTTCCTGATAGGTATTCGTAAGTTCTACTTCTGCATCCTGACCGTCAGTCACTGTATAATTACCTGTTGCAAACATTGCCCATTGTTTTGATTTATCAAAGTGCATAATGTTTTCACCATCGTAAGTAATCTCTCCGTCTCGGAATGTCAATGTAGAACTAATCTTATCCACTCCACTAAAGAAATAACATTTCTCTAAAACTGCTTTTGGTGAAAATCCCATTCCTTTTGAAATCAAATCAACAATTGCCATTCTTGCCTTAATGCTTGCCGGCTGTCTGGTCCAAACAAAATACCCTTGATTTTTGGTTAATTTTGCAACAATCAAGTTTACTTCTCCAACTGGATAATTCTGAGCGGAGCATGTTGTTGTTTTTATTGTTGAAGTATATTCTATAGTCGCCTGCTTAACTGTCACATCTGCACTATCTCCATTTGAACCATTAATTGCTGGCGTTACCTGATATCCATCTTTTTTATAATTAGACTCGACAACTCTGTAAGTTCCTGTTGAACAATTTTCCAGTTTCCAGGTGTAAACCCAGGTTGTATCTTTCCCTGTCAGATTTTCGTCCAGCTTATCTGCATCCATTGTAAGTGTTCTTTTATCACTTCCATTTGTTACGGTTATCTGGTACGCAGGATTTGCTTTTGCCAGTTCTCTGATTTGTTCTTTTGTTAAACCATTAAATCTCTTAGTCACCTCAATAAATGGAGCATCCGGCTCATCCAGTTCTTTTATTTTGTTTGCAATTGTTACTTGAGCATCTTTTTTCAATTCTATTTTTCCATCTGCAACTCTTTGCTCTTCTACATTTTCGTCTGCTGTTTTAATGTCCGACTTTTCACAATTGCTGACAGATTTTTCAGGCTCTAAATATTTTGTTTTATCCAGATTCACTTCTTCTACCAGAAAACTTGTTTCAGAAAGAATCTGTGTAACAATCACTGTATAACCTGCCGGTATTCCAGTAACAACTCCATTTGCATCTGTTTTGCCACAAACAACACTCTTACTGCCATTTGATTCCAATTCTCCATCTTTGTAGTAATAATAATTTCCTTCCCCATCTTTAAGATAGTAATCACCCTTTGTATAAGGCACTAACGTTTGATTAGCCTCATTATTAGATAGTTGAATCTTAAATGAAAAGGTATCGTTTGTTACCTGTCCATCTCTCATCTGCTTTGTAATCCGAAGTTCACGGCTGTTATATGCAGAACAATTATTTACACAAACTACTGTCGGTCTTGCTTCTACTGTCTTTTTATCTGTTTTAACATCCGAAATCGTTCCACTAAGCTGTGCATTTTCATCAAATGCTTTATACTCAACGCCATTAATAATAACCTTATCATATTGCTGAGCATTCACTCCAACCTCTATTACATAATACTTTCGGTTAGCTTTCAGTCCGCTAAATATTGCTGACTCATCTGGTTTTAGATAAAATACCTTTTTATATGTCGTATCATCAAATGTTACATCCTGGAACTTAACTTTTTCTGTTGAATCTTTATACGTTGCACTGTCTAATAATTCATACTCGTCATCGTAATACGTTTCATTTCCTTTTGGATCTGTTGATTTAATTTTCTGTGCATAGACCTGGAAAGCAAATTTTACATTGCTGTATTTTTCTTTATCTGTGTTTTCCAGTTCTTTTCTAACTTCCACCTGACCTTCCGGAATAACCTGAAGATTAAATTTCATGTGAAGATTAGATGCACCTGCACCACGTTCCATGTAGAACATTTTAAAGGAATGGAGGCTATAATTTTTAAATGTATCGCCATTAAAACATGCTTCTATTTCTTCATTACTGGTTTTACTCGTCCACTTATTTCCATTCGGAAGCTTTTTAGCAACTTTGAAAAGTTTTTTAATCGTTGTCTTATATTTTTTTGGTGTACCTCCTTTAATACAATCATACCAACTTACCTCTCCTGTATTAAAATTAATACTGCCGGAGTGAGCATCATGAACACCACCAATATCAAGCACCAAGACGTCGTCGATATAAATCCATAAGTCATCATCCCCATTAAATTCATATATCATCGGGTCTTTTTGACCACTAACCTGTTTAGAAGCTATTTTACCATCTTTTGGCTGAAAAAAACTTGCGCCCATATACATCCCAAAGTAATAATTATTTCCATTTGTTTTATAAAGTGTTTTTCCTTTTGCACTATCTGAATCTGATAAAACACTACCATTTTCATCATATTCATTTTTATTAGTTGATACGTTTTGACTATTAATTGTGTTATACGGCATAAAGTTTCCACGTTTATAATAATACTGATTTTCATTACTTGGTGTACCCAGTGCATCGTATACGGTAAAATTTGTATTGTTTCCTAAATATGCATAATTCTGAAAACTGCTGTATTCATAATAGCCTGTGCTGTTATAGATATCTTTTCGGAATAAATGATCTACTTCCGTTCCTCCACTAAAAAGACTCGCCAAACTTTCATTAGCAGTTCCGGGAATTGCTGAACCCGTAGAATTCTGACCTGTAATACAGGTATTTCTTCCTGTTGTAATTGGATAGCCATCTGTGCCTAACACATTTTTTAAAAGACCTTTTTTAATACTTCCTGACTGATTATTATTATTCTGCCAGTTTCCATTATTCCACGTTCCGGCACAATAGCCTCCTCCTAAATCTATCCAGGTACTACTATCCAAAGCTTTTATCTTATATTTGTTAGAATCCTTACCTTCCATATCAATCATTCGCATTGTAATACCCGCTTGAGTATGGCTGACTGTTTCAACTTTATCCAACCCGGATTCTTCATCGTAAGCATACCAGGCTAACACGTAATTAGAAAAACTATCTGTTATAAATTCTGCCTTTGTAACTTTTGTTCCACTTGTTGTCTGTATGTTTGCTTCTTTCTTTTCATCAGCCACCATATCGACAACCTGTTTTACTGCTCCATTCTTATCTTCTTCAAGATGAATAACTGTAACATCAAGGTCTGATTTTTCTGTATCAACATCTTCCGGTGATACTCCTTTTTTATACTTCATCGTAACCTTGACATTTCCATCCGGCTCAATTTTATTTCCATCTTTATCTGTGAGTGTAATGTCATAAGCCAGAAATCCTGCTATAGAGTACTCTTCGTCCTCTGCCTTCTGATTTAATTTTTCCTCTACCTCAGTATATTCTGTCGTATCTTTTTGAACCGATGTTACACTTAAGGTTGTTCCTTCTGGAATTGCACCTTCTTTTTCCTCTGTAATATTAATTGTTACCTCTTCATCTTCGTATGTAAGTATAGGTTTGGTTTCTTTTATTTCAGTTTCAGCTTTTGCTGTCTTTTCTGTTTTTGTCTCTTCTTTTGCCTCTTCTTTTACTTCCTCTTTAATTTCTTCTTTCGGCTCTTCAACTATCCTTTCTTCAGCCTCAGCCGTTTCTTTTACATAACATCCATAAACTCCGGACTTTTCAGCTTTTAATAGCACCTTATTAACTGCATTTTTTTCCTGATTCAAGCTAACATCGGAATAGATATATTCATCAATATTATCTATACTCTTTCCTTCTGCTTTCAGAGCTTCCTCTAAGTCCGTTTTTGATGTTATATTTAAAATTTCATCGGATTCTTTTTTATTTTCTTCGGTTGCTTTGTCCAGATAGAAAACATTTACTTTCTTCGTATCTTCTGTCTGAATATTGGTATTGTTTTCTTCAATTGTAATGGTAACCGGTTTGTTTGGATTCTGATTTTCACCGTTTACTTTAAAATTAATTTCATAAAACTGATAATTTCCAAGCTTTTCTGTTTCCGGAAGATTTTTTCCGATTAACGCTTTTACATGTTCCTGAGTTTCGGCATCCAGTTCTTTTACTTCCATCACAATGTCTGAGGTGACTGCTTCAAATGCACCTTCCGGAAGATTTGCGATAACGCTTGTAAGCACGTTTCCGTTTTCATCCTGAAATTCATGTCTGATTTCAGTTGCTTCAGACTGTACACCTTCTTTAGAAACAGTTTCTTCAGAAATGGTCTCTTCTGCAACTGTTTCTTTTTCCACTTCCGGTACTGTTTCTTTCGGTATTGTTTCTTTCGGTGTACTTAGCTCTTCGTTAATTTCTTCTGCCTGCGTCTCTTCCGTTGTCGTTGTTTCTGTACTTTGTGTTTCAGGTTCCTGACTTGCCATGGATTCAGAAGAGGTTTCACCTATCAGACCACCTTCTGCCATAGTAGACATGCTGGTTGTCAGCATCAGAACCATGCAAAGCACAAACGCCAGAATTTTTTTACTTTTCTCACTTTTCATGGCTTCCTCCTTCTACTATCTCATCCTCGTCTTCAGTTACTGCACCATCTATTAACTTCAATAATTCTAAGGCACTGCGAAAATATTGTTCCTGTTTTGTTTCTGCCCATAATACACTTCCCTGCCAGGTTGAGTTCTGACATTCATTAATCTTTACGATAAATGTTTTGGTCTGTTTTTTCTTAGCCACAATATCTTCGCCTCCTTTCTTTTCTCAAATTAAATCATTAAATATTCTATGTTTTTTACTATGCGGTTATTATAGCGTATTGCCCATTACAAAAAGCATTACACCTTATTTTTTTATTAAATTTTTCCATAAAAAAACATTACCATACATCTGCTGGTAATGTTTTTTCTTTCGTACCTTAAAAACTTGAAGTATTGTTGATAATTTTAACCAAATCCAGTGCACTGGAAAACTCATAACTTTCTTCTGATTCCATTAAAACAATTTCGCCCTGCCAGGTTGCATTCTGTCGATACTGAACGCACACCAGAAATGTTCCCTTTGTGCCTTTTTGTTCTAATACAGTTTTAGGTTCAACAGCTTTAGGAATTGTTTCTCTTTGCTGTGGAGCTTTTTCTCTCAAAAAAGACCTGCTCTTTGTTGATGCTTCCGGAAAATGAAGTTTATCATACAGTTTTTCCATCTCATCCAAAAGCTCAACGACATTTTTAAAATTCGTCGCCTCTTTTTTATAACAATGATAAAGACGTCCTTTCATTTCTTCCTGCGCAATTTCGTCTACACATATATTTACAAGATTAGGTGCCGCCTTTATTCGTCCTATATTTTGTCCGCTTCTCATATTTTCATACACCACACCTTTACCTCTTAACCTTCAAAGGTCATTCTGCCCGTTGAAGGTAATCTTTGATTTTTTCTGTTCAACATCCACAATAGATGAGACATAATATTCTAAATACTGTGCCCATGTTTTATGCTCACGGCTGAAATATTTTGTAATTCTATCATAAATCTGAGGACAATTTTCCTGTTTTGTCCCTACCAGTAAAATCAAAAACTGATTCGGGCTGTATCTGGTATAAGAGTCGCCTTTACGCAGTGAACATTTAATTGTACGATCCAACTCTTCAGATAACACCTTCAAACGCTCTTTATTTTCTAATGGGCGTCCTTTTCCGTCTGTTAACGTTACCAACATCAAATAAACAGACTGACCATTTCTTTCGATAATACGGGTCACCAGACGATAGGTATCACGGAAACTTGGCAGACTACAGTAATACGCACCTTTTTCTTCATATTTTTCTTTTAAACCGCCACGAATATCCTTTAATACCTGCGGTTTGTAACTGACCCGTTCGCTCATTTCTTTAAACTGCTCCATCATTTTTTCAGATGGACTGATACCCAATTCTGCAAAGAAAAATTTTGCCGTATCTTCATAAATCTGAATGGCTTCTTTGTATCGATTCATAGCAACCAGTGCTTCCATCATCACAGACTGCCATTCATCAAATGGATAAATTTCAGACGCTGATTTAGAAAGTTCCAACACACTTTGGTACTCTTTCTGTGCCTTTTTATACTCACATACTTCTTTCAGTGCTTTTTCATAAACTTTTTTATATTCTACACTTTCAAGCAGTGCCCAGTCCTCTCCCGAAAGTTCCGGAAGAAATTCTCCTTTATAAATCCGGCAGGCTTTTGTCAGC
>OGUO01000976.1_pt1 | contig 19953 bp, 18 predicted proteins | sample 1553641 | NCBI WGS metagenome assembly OGUO01 (sample SAMEA2579980, study PRJEB22360) | human gut metagenome | biome: human gut; feature: human-associated habitat; material: faeces | place: Denmark | collected 2008/2010 | reverse complement strand
GATTCAGAAGTTAAGAACCCCCGGGGGGCCCTGCCGCAAGCCGGTCTTCGTCATACATTCCAAATACATCATCCAGGATTACAGGAAACGGTTCTTCTTTACAAAAAAGCTCTCCTGCCGCCATACGGAGTGCAAAATAAATCTGCTCCAGAGTCCCCCGGCTCAGCCGTTCAATGGAAACGGTTCTGTCACCGGTATTCACAGACATGTGAAGTTCCTCATCCATCAGAACTTCCCGGTATTTTCCACCGGTAATCTCACTTAAAATTTCTGAGGTACGGCGTTTCAGGCGGATTCCTACCTGATCGGTGATGTTTCCTGAAAGTGCTTCAATCGTATCCATAGCCATATTCAGTGCCTGGATTTCCATTTCTTCCGGAGTTAATACCTCTGTATTTTCCTCACATTCCTGAAGTTCTGACTGAAGATTGGAAAGTGCCGTATATTTTTCTTCATAGTCACTGTCCAGGCTGTTGCGGTTCCAGGTCAGTTCATCATGTCTGGAAAGCCAGCGCTCTCTCTGACGTTCTCTTTTATTCAGTTCCCGGCTCAGCCGTACATGGAAAAACAAAGCTGCCACTGTAACTCCCGCTGTTGCCACACCGGCAAGGAGACTTAAAATAATCTGTCCGGAAAAAGCTGCCAGGCAGCCGGTTCCGGCAATACCGCACAGAAGAACAACCGCCAGGAATGCCCCGTTAAGCTCCCGTCTTCTTTTCACACGGTCAATTCGAAGTTCCAGAAGATCTTCCGTGCTTTTATCCCGGGTTCCCATATTCATGCCATTCTGCTGCTGTGTAATTCTGTCCCGCTTTTCATCCAGTTCTCTGATTTCCCGACGGATATATTCCATATTTGCGGAAATTTTTTCCTTTTCTTTTTCCAGGTCTTTTTTTCTGCGTGCAGATTCTGTCAGATATCCTTTTCTGGACATTTTCAGCATCTGCATGGCACGTCCCATATCCACGGAACTGTCGCCGGTTCCCTGATAGCTTGCCATGTAGTTCTGCAGTTCGCGGACGAGATCTTTTCCGGTAACGCTTTTCAGCTGCGCCACGGAAACCGTGTTATCATAAACTGCCTCACTCACATTTCCGAGAATCGTACCTAGAGCTCCCTGTTCCGCATCCACAAGACTTCCATCATCCTCGCAGAGAAGCTCCCCCAGTTTTTTTTCTTTGTAAAAATTTCTGGTAAGACGATAATTCTTTCCCTTACTTGTAAACCAAAGAATTCCGCCATATTCCGCCGGATTTTCCCAGGGTTCATATTTCGTATATGTATCATTCTGAGAGGCTTTTCCACGAAGTCTGCGAACCCCGTAAAACATGGAACGGATAAAGGTATGTGTTGTTGTTTTCCCGCTCTCATTCTCTCCGTAAAGTACATTGATCCCCGGAGAAAGTTCCATATCCTTATCCCGTATTTTACCGAAATTTTTTATTTTCAAACGTCTGATAACCATCTTCCACTATCCTCCTGCGCTTTCTGGTTATCGCCTGCTGCTTGTCTCAAGCAGTGCCTGAAGTCCATAATACAGTGCCTTTTTTTCCACAGTATCCATCCTTCCCTTGGCAAGAAAATAACCGATATAATCGCCAATCAGCGTACCGCTGTACCGTTTATAAAGATCTTCCAGATCATAGGCAGGCCAGGATTCATCTACCACCTCTGTGATATTTCCCAGACTTTTCAGTTTTTCCGGAATCAGAAGAATATCCGGCGACCGCATTCCCTGAAGGATAATCCGGTAGATATTCCTGCCGCCTCTGCGGAAAATCTGAGATTTCACAGCTTCTTCCAAGGAAATCTGCGTTGTTTCTTCATGAAGAGGCATCACCAGTTGCTGATAGGAACGGCAGGCAAACGGAACAAATTCCGTGCGGATTCTCCCATCCACCAGACGTCCTTCCATATAGCCATGTTCTCCGGTATCATTCCTGTCGATGGGCTCCAGCGCACCTGAAAAAGCGGCCTGGTCACGAATCAGAATCTGTGGTTTATGGATATGTCCCAGTGCCACATAATCGAATCCTGCCGCAGCCAGGGAAGCCGCACTTAACGGAATGTGTTTCTCATCTCCGCCATGGGCAAGAAGAATATGAATTCCCTCTTCCTGAATCGGCACAGCTTTATCATAAAGCCCTTCTTTGATTTCTCTGTCATAATAACTGAGTCCGTACACATAAACATCCAGCCTTGGATCTTTGACACAGGTCAGTTCTCTGCTTTTGAAAAAAGTCACATTGGAATTCCACTCAAATGTATTGTAAAAAGAATCCCTGCTGATAAAATCATGGTTTCCCGCCATCAGATACACTCTGGTGTCCGGAATGGTGGAAAACAGATAATTCACTTCCTTAAGCTCTCTCATAAGCGGCTGGCGGTGGAACAGATCTCCGGATATAAATAGCAAATCCACCGGATCTTCGCGGATGCCCGCAATAACCCGGCGGAAAGTGCTCCAGATTTCTTCCTCCCGCTCTTTGCTCCATGGGCAGCCCCTGTCAGGAACAGCGCCCAGATGCACGTCTGCAAGATGAATAAATCTCATAATAGTGTCTCCCTTGTGTATTCCTTACACGCAATCATTAAAGATCGCAGTTCTTTACAGTTCTCGGGAACGGAATCACATCACGGATGTTACCCATACCTGTGAGATACATAACGCATCTCTCAAATCCAAGGCCAAATCCGGAATGACGGGTAGAACCGTATTTACGAAGATCCAGATAGAAGTCATAATCTTCCGGTTTCAGTCCAAGCTCGTCCATACGTGCTTTCAGTTTACCGTAATCATCCTCTCTCTGGCTTCCTCCGATGATTTCTCCGATTCCCGGTACAAGGCAGTCCATAGCTGCAACTGTCTTGCCATCCTCATTCAGCTTCATATAGAATGCTTTGATTTCCTTTGGATAATCAGTAACAAATACCGGTCTCTTGTAAATCTGTTCTGTCAGATAGCGCTCATGCTCTGTCTGAAGATCGCATCCCCAGAATACCTTATAGTCAAATTTGTCATTGTTTTTCTCAAGAATCTCAACAGCCTCTGTGTAAGTTACATGTGCAAACTCAGAATTAAGCACATGGTTCAGTCTGTCAAGAAGTCCCTTATCTATGAAAGAATTGAAGAAATTCATCTCTTCCGGTGCGTTCTCAAGGACATAACGGATCACATATTTCAGCATAGCTTCCGCAAGCTCCATATCATCCTGAAGATCTGCAAATGCACACTCCGGCTCGATCATCCAGAACTCAGCTGCATGACGGGTTGTGTTGGAATTCTCTGCACGGAAAGTCGGTCCGAATGTGTAGATGTTACGGAATGCCTGTGCATAAGTCTCACCATTCAGCTGGCCGCTTACAGTAAGGTTGGTCTCTTTTCCAAAGAAATCCTGTGAATAATCTACCTTTCCATCTTCTGTCATCGGCATGTTCGCAGGATCAAGTGTTGTTACCTGGAACATCTCTCCGGCACCTTCACAGTCACTTCCTGTGATCAGCGGTGTATGCACATAAACAAAGCCTCTCTCCTGGAAAAATTTATGGATGGCATATGCACAGAGAGAACGTACACGGAATACAGCCTGGAAAGTGTTGGTTCTCGGTCTTAAATGGGTCATAGTTCTTAAATATTCAAGGCTGTGACGCTTCTTCTGCAGCGGATAATCCGGTGCGGAAGTTCCCTCTACGGATACCTCTGTTGCCTGGATCTCGAATGGCTGCTTCGCCTGCGGGGTAGCTACCAGTGTACCTTTTACAATGATGGCTGCTCCAACATTCAGTTTGGAAACTTCTGCAAAATTCTCCATATTGTCATGATATACAATCTGAAGAGTCTCAAAAAAACTTCCATCATGAAGTACGATAAAGCCAAAAGCCTTGGAATCACGAACGCTTCGTACCCAGCCGCCTACGGTGATCTCTTTATCGAGATACTGTTCACGGTTTCTGTAAATTTCTTTCACTGTTGTCAGTTTCATAATCTATACCTCATTCCTCATATTCAGGATTACACGTCCCTGCGGACTTCCAAATGTCCGTATCGAATTAAGTATAGACTATTCTTATGGTTCGTGCAAGGAGTAATTCTCACAGGGATAAAAAATCCCGCATATCGGACAGATTCCGGTATGCGGGATCAGCTTTGCTGTCAAACCGTTAATAATAGAATGAATCAATGCTTCCTGTATTCAGATAAATCACGCAGTAATAATAGATTCTCTTGAATGTTTTGGTTGTATAATGAAGTCCGTCGTCACTGACACTGTCTTCCCCATTATAAGAAGCGTTGGTTCCGTATCCGGTTTTCATCAGTACACTGTAGGTATCAATATACTTGTAATTTGCAGAAAGTCCCGAGCGGATCTTGCTGTTAAACTCTCTGACCTGTGCCTCTGTTCGGCTTCCTTTTCCTGCTTTCGTAATCATGGTACTGTTAAGCGGATTTACAGACATGTAAAACAGTTTACAGTTTTTACTTTTCAGTGTAGATGCAATATTGGTCATATAGCTTACATAATTGCTTGCATTCGCCATATCATTTACACCAAGATTAAAGACTACCGCCACCGGAAGAGATCCTTCGGCTTTCTCAACCTCTTTAAGCAATTTTGCATAGCCTTCACTCTGGAACCAGCTCAGGCCCTGGCCTGCACTTGCCACAAAGGAAACTCCACTGGACGATGAACTGCCGATCTGCTTATTCAGTGTTGCATACATTCCAACTGTACGGGAATCTCCTACAAAAATCACTTTGCTGTATTTCATTCCGACAGCCGGGCGTGCCATCTCATCTGCTGTAATATTTCTCTCTTTAGAGCGGTTAAATACTGTAGCATACAGGCTGGTGTTTTTGCTGACTTTCAAAAGTTCGCCTGCTTCATAATCCGGAGCTGCCGCTGAGCCGGAGCGTTTAGTCTTCGACCATCCCATAAACGTATATCCTGATGCATTGGATGCGGAAGGAAGCTTCAGGTATCCGCCTTTTCCAAGCGTTACCGTCTTCCATACGGTTCCGTTTGCCTTGCAGAGATTTACACTGACTGACTGCATCTGCACTGCATAGTATTTGATGTTGCCTGCTATCTTGATCTTTGTTCCTGCTTTTTTTGCTGTGGAAGACTTGCCATTCTTGGTTGTGGACCATCCCAGGTTTACATAACCAGTTCTGGACGGTACGGAAGGCAATGTATAATAAGTGCCCTCTTCCACACTCTTGGTAAGTTTCTTGTAGACAGCATTGGTGCTTCCGTTTCCGAGATAAAAACTTACTGTATAGTACTTGCTCTTTCTGCGAACCGCATACAGTGTCATATCTTTTTTGACTTTTACACTTGCGCCGGCCTTATATACAACCTTGGTGCTTCCTTTCTGTGTGGTCCAGCCAAGGTTCTGATAACCGACTGCTTTCGGAACGGACGGAAGCTTAATCGTTGTGTTCAGTGTGACATTCCGTGTCAATGATATATAGGTTTTGCTTTTACTGGTACCGGAATTGTTATTAAACTTCACAGTATAAACAAGTTTACTTGCTGATACCTTCTGCGAAGCAGCTGGCATAAGAATCAGTGCCATCGCAGCAAGTGCCAGTACAAGCCATTTTATTCGAAAGGCTTTTCCGGTTCTCTGTGTTTTTTTCATATAAATAAATTCCTCCTGAAATACATACCCATCACCGGTGCGCCTCCGTATATTACAGAGTGTTGATAAATCTCATAAATGCCTCTCTGCCCTCTGGTGTGCATTTATAAACACCGGCATCCTCCAGCACGTGAACAAATACATTGCCCACTTCTTTGCGGAGAACTTCCTGAATATTATCTTTGTCAAGTTTCTCATATTTCGGCAGAAATTCTGCAACCCATGCGGCATGTTTCTCAATCTTCTCGTTGGAAGCGATATCCTTGCCACTTAAAATATATTCTTCCAGAAGTTCCAGTTCCTCTTTCAGACGGGCCGGAAGAACTGCCAGTCCCATAACCTCAATGAGACCGATATTTTCTTTCTTGATGTGATGATACTGTGCATGAGGATGATAAACACCAAGGGGATTCTCGTCTGTTGTAATGTTGTTTCGAAGTGTCAGATCCAGTTCAAAAGTATCTCCCACTTTACGTGCAATTGGTGTAATCGTATTGTGAGGCTCCCCATCTGTCTCTGCAAAAACAAATGCCGCTTCATCTGTATAACCTCTCCAGTTCGCCAGCACATGTGTTGCCAGATCAATCAGTCGTTTCTCATCTTTACTGCGAATACGTAAAACAGAAAGCGGCCACTTAACAATACCGGCTTCCACATCTTCATATCCCGGAATCGTCACATGTTTCTCAATCTCAGCCTTCGCCATGGCAAACGTATAATGTCCGCCCTGGAAGTGATCATGGCTCAGGATAGAACCACCAACAATCGGAAGATCTGCATTGGAACCAAGGAAATAATGCGGGAACAGCTTCACAAAATCAAACAGCTTGATAAATGTATTTCTCTCAATCTTCATCGGAGTATGTTTGCTGTTAAATACGATGCAATGTTCATTGTAGTAAACATATGGGGAATACTGGAAGCCCCATGGACTGTCATTAATCGTAATTGGAATAATTCTGTGATTCTCTCTCGCCGGATGGTTCACCCTTCCTGCATATCCTTCATTCTCCGGACAAAGCAGGCATTTCGGATAACTGCTGGACTTCACCAGTTTGGCAGCTGCAATTGCCTTTGGATCTTTTTCCGGTTTGGACAGATTGATGGTGATATCGATCTTACCATATTTGCTGTCTACTGTCCACTTCTGATCTTTTTTCACACGGTAACGTCTGATGTAGTTGCTGTCCTGGCTCAGTTTATAAAAGAAATCCGTAGCTTTTTCCGGATCTTCTTTATAAGCATCCCAGAACTCTTTCTGCACCTGCGCCGGACGTGGCATCAGACAGTTCATAAGTTTTGTATCAAAGAAATCTCTGTATACGACACTGTCCTCAATAATGCCCCTCTTTACAGCTTCATCAAGAAGCTCATTCAGAGTTTCCTCAAGGTCAATTTTAGCATATTCTGTCTCCGGTTCTGTATATTCGCTTTCACCGAAGGCATCCAGAAGAAGATTTGTTGCATAGATTCTTTCACATTCCGGTGTAATACCACTCTCCACTCCATATTGCACCAGTTTTTTGATACTTTCACTTAACATTGCATTTTCCCCTTTCCTGTCGCGCTTTTTCCGGAAAACGGGTGTATGTTTCACCACGTTTTCCGATTTATGCCAAACGGGATTTCCCGTATGCCATTCTGCTGTAACCCCAGGGCCTCTGTCCGGCCATTTTTTATATTACTCGGTAATATTTTCTATATAAGTAAGAAATACATTTCCCGCACTTTCAAACAGTGCTGTACTGTCATTCAGTCCATATGGCGCTGTCTGTCCTGTAGACGGATCATAAAGATACGTATTGTATTCATCATACCCTACAATCACCACACTGGAATTTTCTCCTGTTTTGGCAATTACAGGTCTCTGGGCACTTACCTCATAAAGAACACTGTCAAGACTGCAGCCAGTCAGGTCAATCACGGTTCCGGCATCTCCCAGGCCATCCTGAAGCTCTTTCTTTTTCCAGTTGGCTGTACGTATGATTTCCGGTACATCCTCTATATTCAGCTGCATCTTTGTCTTCTTATTTCCACGTTCCCATACGTACTGCTGGGCACGGTTAAGAACAACTCCTGTCTGGTCATCTGCACGTTTTACAGCAGCCGCAGGATCTGTATAGATCCGGTCAAGCGTACCATATGCATAGACATAGTAGAGTTCTCCCTGTGGAACTGTAGTGTCCAGTGTTACCGGTGAATCCTCTGTACTTTCAATTTTTGAATAAACAAGCAGCGGATTATCGGTTTCCGGTTTCTGATTCATGGTCAAACGAATCATGGTTCCGGCACGGTTTGTAGTAATCAGAGCTACATCCACCTGACTTCCGGATGCTTTTTTGTTATTCATGATATTATCTTTTTTCTGAACAGCATAGGCATTTCCGGATTTGGCAGAAAGCTCAAACTCCATCATGGTACTGCCGACAGTTACATTTGTGATATAAAGTCCGTCCTGATGGTATTCTTTCTTTACCTTGCCTTTAAAACTTTCAATGCGGAAAGTACTGAGACCTTCTGTCTCATGTCCGTTGGCATCGGTAAGGATGTCCGCATCCGAAAGAATTCCATATACAAGATCTTCATTCATAAATCCCAGAACCCGCAGTTTCTGCCCATTCTCCGGGGAAAGATCTCTTGTTTTCAGTGAATCAAATTCAATCTCCCTGATTTTCCCCTGGTCATCTCCGGAGGTAATCAGCCATGCGGCATGTGCCTTGGTATCGGAAACCACAAAATGATTCTGTTTGATACCTTCTTCCAGAACCTCTGAAGTTCCCGTCTCAATATCTACCTGATAAAGTTTCTGGGCAAAAAGCAGAAACAGCTGATTATTTTTGTTTACATAAGTAAGCGTACCAAGATCTTCTTTCAGAAACTCGTAAGATTCCGTGCTTGGTATGAAAACTTTTTCTTCTACCACATTCCGGTCGCTGTTGTAATGATAGACACAGACACCGCTGTATCCTTCATGAACACCGCGGTTCATATAACCATATAATACAAAATCCACATCTCCATTATCAGCCACACGAATGATCTTGATATCGTGCTCGTTTCGCACATATCGCGAATCATTCTCTTCATCCTTGCGGAAACTGAAGATTCTTGTAATCTTACCACTTGACGGTGCATAAGACCAGAGATCTCCATCCTGTTCAAAAACAGCAATTTTTCCATCGCCGTTTACTGCATAGGTGACATTTTTGTCCCGGATTCCAAGAAGAAGGCCTGCATCCGAAACAACTGTCTGAGATGGATCAAAAACTTTTGTTGCAGACCGTTTGAAATCAAGAAGCATGATTCTTGTTTCTGTGTAACGCATACGGTAAAATTCCGTAACATCATAAATTTCGGTTTTATCCTCATCATTCTGTGCGGAAATCTGATAATTCAGTGTAATACTTGCGGTCGTCTCATTGATATCATCAATCAGCGGAACGCCTTCCATATAAAGTTTTGGGGAAAGTGAACCCCAGCTAATGTTGGACAGTCCTGAGTTAATCGTAATATTATTAAAATTCGTTCCACTGGATGTATCTTCCGCTTCCAGGTAACCAGCCAGGGTATCTGCCTGTTCCTTATCAAGACATTTAACAGAAAAATCTTTTACAAACTGAAGATACTCCTCTGTGTTCAACTGCGTTCTGGAAACCACCCTGGTATAGTAATAAACTTCTCCCTCATTGGTATCCAGTGTAATCTGCATGGAATATTCCTGGTTCATGCGAAGATCGCTTCCTATTTCGATCTCCGTACTCAGATATCCATTTTCTTCTTTTGTAAGATTCTTGATCTTACGGTTCTCCATAACCTTGCTTCCATCTGAAGTCCGTACTTCATAAGCAAGTCCTGTTACTGTATCTGAATATGGATTGATTTCAAAAGTCACCTTTTTGGTTGTATCCAACGGTGTAATACTGCCACGCATAAAATCTGTCTGCATCTGCTGCTTATAGCCATACATTTTATTCGCCTGCGTGCTTCCAATTTTTACCATTACTTCCGGAAGCGTGGCATCATTCATATCAGAACGGTTATCCGTAGACTGACTGTTCATCAGAAGTGACGTACCTGCCACAACTGCCACAAAAATCACCAGCAGTATTGCTCCCTTGCGTAGGATTTTTTTCATGTCACTCTCCCTTCTGTGAGGCTGACTCATCCGGATAGAGGAGCCTGTCCAGTGTAGGATTCACGTGAAGAGCTTTCATGGAGTCCGCAAAACTGTCCCTGCTCTTTTTCTTTCCGGTTTTTACTGCACGGATCAGAATGTTCTTCGGTGTGTGTTCCATATCAATAAATTCAAGCAGCTGCGTATCATATCCCTTACTTTCCAGCAATTCGGCACGCAGACCGTCTGTAATCAGTGCCGCCATACGCTCTTTCAGAATCCCATATCGCATAATCGGCTGTAAAGTTTCATTTCTGATCTGACGGTTCAGTTCATGCTGGCAGCACGGAACAGAGAGAATTACCTGTGCCCCCCATTCCACCGCCTTCGCAAGGGCAAAATATGTAGCTGTGTCGCAGGCATGAAGCGTCACCACCATATCTACAGAAGAAACGCCCTCATATCCGGCGATATCTCCCTGATAAAAATGCAGCTTGTCGTAACCGTAAGATCTGGCAAGTTCACTGCAGTGACGGATCACATCTTCTTTCAGATCCAGACCTATGATATTTACATCGAATCCCTCCAGCTCCCGCAGATAGTAGTACATCGCAAATGTCAGATAGGACTTTCCGCATCCAAAATCCAGAATCGTAATCTCTCTGTCTTTTGGAAGTTTCGGAAGAATATCCCGGATAAACTCCAGAAAACGGTTAATCTGTCTGAACTTATCATATCGGGAAGCAACAATTTTCCCGTCTTTTGTCATAACACCCAGATCTACCAGAAACGGAGCTGCCGTTCCTTCCTTGAGAATATACTGTTTTACCCGGTTGTGGGGCGCAATCTTTACCTTCTCATTCTGTGTGGTTTCATGATGTTTGGTTTTGATGGTTGCCTTTCCTTTTTTGCTGATAAGAATGCTTCCATCCTGACTGCGTCCGGTTACCTGAAGCTGTCGGAATTCCTCCATGGCATGTTCCAGATAAGTAATCATCTCTTCTCTTGAATAATTCTTATGATAAACCTTCGGCCCCTCAGTCATGGACGCCTGGTAAAAAATCTTTCCTTTCAGCTCCACAGGACGAAGCTTCACCTTGGAAGGTCCCTCGCCAGTCCTGCGGCCACTGACAACAGCCTGAATCAGCTGTTCATTAATCTGTTCTTCTAAAAATTCCCTTATTGTTTTCATCATACTTCCATTATATTCATTTTTTGTTTTATTGTATATGGACAGATGTTGGACGAACCTGTCATTGATTCTGTCCTCATCCAGGGGTAACCGTATTTTCAACGTGGAAAATACGACCTGCATCTCCGTCTTCTGCATCTTCTTCTGGAAATCTCCTGATATACCAGTACTTCAATCAGATCATCCAGAAAACCTCCCGGCATTTCCTGTGCACTGGTATCTGCTGCCATTTCCTCTTTTATCTGGCTGCAGATATGATAAAGCATGAAACGATCCGGATATTCATCATAAAGACGGCTGCCTTCATAATCCAGAAGCTGACACTGTGCTTCCGCCTTCTCCTGAATCTTTCTGGCTGTATCCGGATAGTAGGATCTCATCAGATCAAATTCTCTCTCCTGCTCCCGCTCTTCATTATAAAAAACAGGATTCCCCTGTGCAGCATAAAACGGATAAAAATCTCGATAAAGCATAACAGTCCTTATGTCCTCTCTCTGCTATCTCTTCCAGTATATGCAGCAGAAATACGACGGTTCCCGTTCTGCCTGTAAAGCGGATATCCCTATTATGCCATCTGTTTCAGCATTCCCTGTGTCAGGCGGACACTATGCTCAATGGCAAGTTTCTCAAATGCAGGATAATCCATATTTGCACTGTTGTCTGCCTTATCGGAAATTGCACGGATAATCAGAAACGGTACCCCGTTAAGGGCTGCTGCCTGTCCAATTGCCGCACCCTCCATCTCAACTGCATATGCACCAAATTCTTTTACAATGGCATCCTTCACGCCCTGATCACATACAAACTGGTCTCCGGAAGCAATTCTTCCCTCAAAAACCTGAATTTCCGGATTTACTTCCTCACATACATTGTGAGCAATTTTACGCAGGCACTCATCTGCCTGGAAGGAAAATTCCTTCATCTGCGGAATCTGTCCCTTCGGATATCCAAATCCTGTTGCATCCATATCATGATGAAGAACATCTGTGGAAAGTACGATATCTCCGATGTTGATATCATTATTCAGACTGCCTGCAATACCGGTATTGATTACAGCCTCTACCTGAAAAAGATCCACCAGAATCTGGGTACACATTCCCGCGTTTACCTTACCGATTCCGGACTGTACTACTACTACTTTCTTTCCTTCCAGAATTCCTTCATAGAAATCCATGCCAGCTCTTGTTGTAATGGAAACATTCTCCATAACTTCTTTCAGTCTTGCAACTTCCTGCTCCATTGCACCTATAATTCCAACACATTTCATGATCTGTAAATCCTCTCTTTCAATATAGTATCCATCTGAGTTTCTGTTTTTTTCTGCCCAGAAGTGCTTTTTCTTTTTCTACAACGTTCATTATAACAAATTTTATTTTTTATGGAAACTTTTTTTGAGAGATGATATAATCGGAAGATACAGAAAGTCACTGCTCACTTTGTGAACAGCAAATAAATATAAGGAGGTACCATTCATGGTTTATAAGACAAAAGGTGTCTGTGCTCAGGGAATTGAGTTCGAGATCGACGATAATAAGAAAGTTCACAACATCAAATTCACAGGTGGATGTTCCGGAAATACTCAGGGCGTTGCCCATCTTGCAGAAGGAATGGATGCAGATGAAGTAATCAGCCGTCTGGAAGGAATCCGCTGTGGATTCAAGCCTACTTCATGTCCGGATCAGCTGGCAAAAGCTATCCGTCAGGCACTGAACGAAGGCTGATCTGCCAATCAGAGATTCTGTTAAATCATCACCCTGCGAAGATTTTCCGCAGGGTGATTTTTTTCTGTCAGATATCCGTTCTGTCCCATTTATCACACAGTGACTGAATATCTCTTGCAAAACGATCCAAATCTTTGTTCGGGCAGCCTTCATTCTTCCGGATTATGGTCATCAGGCGGCGTCCCATAGCCAGAAGTTTCTCGTATGCACGTGCAGCTTTGGTTGTCTTCGGTGAAGCGGTTGCTTTTACAACCCGGACTCCCACTGCTTCATGGATACATTTATTCTCCAGAAGGTCATATTCCGTTCCGCTGAACGGTGCTGTGGCATCATATCCCAGTTCTTCTCTCAGTCTCTGTGCAAAAACCTCTGTTACCGTATCGTCTCCATGTGTGACAAACACGTGCTTCGGCTTCGTCTCAAATGCCTTCGCCCAGTCCAGAAGCCCGTTTACATCCGCATGGCCGCTGATTCCGGGCATCCTGCAGATTTCCGCTGCTACCTGCACAGTCTCACCAAACAGTTTCATCTCTGTGGCACCTTCCAGCAAAGCCCGGCCAGGTGTTCCAATTGCCTGGTATCCTACAAAAAGTACTGTATTTCTCGGGTCCCACAGATTGTGTTTCAGATGATGCTTGATACGTCCTGCATCGCACATACCGCTGGCGGAAATAATCACCTTGCAGTCTTCATCAAAATTGATGGCTCTGGAATCATCCGTAGTAACCGATGTCTTCAGGCCCTGGAAAGACAGCGGATTAATCCCCTTCTTTAAAAGATCCATCGCTTCCTCATCGTAGCAGGTGTAGGCATTCTCACTGAAAATCGTAGTTGCCTCATTGGCAAGAGGACTGTCTACATATACAGTAAATCCGTCGTGTCCGTGGACCAGCCCCATCTCCTTGATCTGACGAATAAAATACAACATCTCCTGGGTACGGCCTACTGCAAAGGACGGAATTACCAGATTACCTCCTCTGTCAAAGGTTCTCTGGATAATCTCAGCCAGCATAGCCGGATAGTCCGGCCTCTCTCCGTGACTTCTGTCTCCATAGGTAGATTCCATAACAACATAATCTGCCTCTTTAATATATACCGGATCCTTAATCAGCGGCTGATTAAGATTACCGATATCACCGGAAAATACGATTTTTTCCTTTTTATCATCCTCGGTGAGCCAGATCTCAATGCTGCTGGAACCAAGAAGATGTCCTGCATCTACAAAACGTACCTCTATTCCTTCTGCAGGTTTAATAATCTTATCGTACGGACATCTGACAAAATTCCGAAGCACTCCCATGGCATCTTCCATAGTATAAGCAGGTACAAATTCCGGCTTGCCTTCTCTGCGGCCCTTACGGTTTCTCCATTCTGCCTCAAACATCTGGATGTGTGCACTGTCACGAAGCATAATATCACAGAGATTGCAGGTCGCCTCTGTTGCATAGATCGGTCCCTGATAACCCTTGGCATACAAAGCGGGAAGATTTCCTGAATGATCCATATGTGCATGCGTCAGAAGCACAAAATCCAGATCACCTGGAGCTACTGGCAATTCCTTATTTTCGTAGTAGTCCGGTCCCTGTTCCATTCCATAATCTACCAGGAACTTCCGGCCCGCCGCTTCCAGATAATAACAGCTTCCGGTCACCTCATGCGTTGCGCCGATAAATGTTATCTTCATGCATAAGCCCCCTTTTCCGTCCGGTGTTTTAAAAGTTTTAACAGAATTAACAGACATTCTGTTTAGAAACAGTTTGTTATTGTATTTATTATACACGAAATGGTTTATTTTTGACAGTCTTTTTATGGAATATATCGAATTTTAAGAATTGAGTTTTGTGAGATTGTTTTGATTTTTCAGAATGTTTTAGAATTTTTGAATTCTCCCCGGCGAAGGTAATGTAAGTTTACTGGATTTTTGTTTTTTTAAGGGGGGGGTGAACATCGCCGGGGAGAGAATTTTGGATTTTTCTTATTTGATGATTGTTATTTTACCAGAATACCTTTGGTTAAGGTTGATACAGATTCTTTGCTACCGTCTTTTGCTGCGTGATAGCCACGTACACGGTAGTAAGAACCACTTGGTACAAGTACATTCAAACTTTTAGCAAGATTAGTAGCATTAGACGCTTTATAATCCCATGTTTTATATGTAGAATACGTTCCATTCACTTTTCGTTCCAATGTTAAAGTCAAATAGACTGTACCACAAACATGATGGCACTGTGTAACTCCTGAAATGGCAACTTTATTGCTTGCCACTTTAGTAATAGATGTGGTTCCAAAGTTCAAATTATTTCCACGTAATACACTATATGCTGTATCTTCCGCATAATCTTCATCTGTTTCCAAATCATCGTCCATTATTTCTGCTGCTGAAACAGTAACCGCACTCATACCTCCAAGACATAATACTAAAAATAAGATTCCGAGCACTCTTTTCATTTTTCCTATCATACTTGCTCCCTTCACTCCCGTAACTTCCATTACATAAATTTATACGATGTTAAAAAATCATGCTCTCCTTAAAAATGTATATTTTGTATTAATTTTACAAATTCTTTTTCTTTCATTTTTCCACTGATTTGATAAAACGCCGTATCTGTTTTCCAGTATGCAACATAATTTTCTTTCTGATCCTGCTTATCTTTTATTTTCCTTATTTCGATTTCAAAATTTTCATCTTTTGTTTTTATTGAATCTACTATTTGTCCGTCAAGAACATAATCTGTTGTCTTACTATTCCCCCTATATTCACTAATATAAACTGTCATAACAGACTCTCCATACCAGTACTCTATTAGTGCAAATCCCGTATTCGAATCAACCACATAATCTTTATATTTAAACTTTTCTGGACGATACATAAACTTAGGTATTTTATCAAACCCCATTTGCTCTGCAATATCATTGATAGCGCTTTGCTCATCCTTTTCAGTCTCATCACTGGTTATATCATTATCTACACTAATCCCCGTATCGCTTCCCCGCCATATCTTCACAGAATCAATAAAATAACTCCGATTCGCCTGGCTGGTCATTCCTGCGGCGAATACGCCTGCTGCACATACAAGCACCACAGCCGCCACACGGGCCAGTTTATGATGCCTTTTTTCAGGAAGATAGACAATTTTTTCCTTTGTATCTGCTTTATGGTCATCAGCCTCTTTGCTGCCATTTTCTTCATCTTCTTCATAAACCCCATCTGCTTTCAGCCTCGCTACAAGTTTCTGATAAGCAGCTTTTGCCTCTTCTTCTGTTTCCCCGTCATCTGGAAGGACTCCATCCGGAAACAGCACTTTTTCCATTTCGTCAATTTCTCGTTCGTATTCTTCTGCCAACCATTTTTTCAGTTCATCATCCCTGAAATCTACCATTATTTTTCTCCTGCAATCGTATCTTTCCTTGACAATTCCTCCGTTAGAGTTCATATTTAATGATAGTATATATGACTATTCAGGAGGAATCCAAATGAAACACATCGTACTTACCGGCGGTGGTACTGCCGGCCATGTAACTCCAAATATTGCCCTGATTCCAAGGCTCAAGGAGCTTGGTTATCAAATTTCCTATATCGGTTCCTATAACGGAATCGAAAAAAAACTGATCGAAGAACTTGGAATTCCCTACTATGGAATCTCATCCGGAAAGCTGAGACGTTACTTCGATCTCAAAAACTTTTCTGACCCGTTTCGTGTCCTGAAGGGCTTCAGCCAGGCCAGAAAAATTCTCAAAGAGCTGAAACCGGACGTTGTTTTCTCCAAAGGTGGATTCGTTACCGTTCCGGTTGTAATTGCTGCAAAACGCTTAAAAATTCCGGCTCTTATCCATGAATCCGATATGACCCCGGGTCTTGCCAATAAACTCTGTCTCTCTTCAGCATCCAAAATCTGCTGTAATTTTCCTGAGACAGTTGCAAATCTTCCTGCCGAGAAGGCAGTTCTCACAGGAACTCCAATCCGCCAGGAACTTCTTTCCGGAAGTGCCGAAGCCGGACGCAAATTCTGTGGTTTCACAGCTGACAAACCGGTACTTATGGTCATCGGCGGCAGTCTTGGCGCAGCCTCTGTCAATGATAATGTACGCAAAATTCTCCCTGAACTTCTGAAAGAATTCCAGGTTGTCCATCTTTGCGGAAAAGGTAAAACAGATGAAAGCCTTAACGGTACTGCCGGATATGTTCAGTATGAATATATTCAGGATGAGCTTCCAGATCTGTTCGCCATGGCTGATATCGTAATTTCACGTGCAGGTGCCAACGCAATCTGCGAAATCCGCGAGCTTCATAAACCTAATCTTCTGATTCCACTCTCAGCGAAAGCCAGCCGTGGTGATCAGATTCTCAATGCCCGTTCTTTCGAACGCCAGGGCTTCAGCATGGTGCTGGAGGAAGAAGAAATCACAGAAGCCAAACTTCTGGATACAATCCGCCAGCTTTATACTGACCGCCAGAAATATACAGATGCCATGGCAGGAAACGGCCGTGTGGATTCTATCAGCAAGATTACCGATCTTATTGAAGAGTGTGCCCGTTCCTGACACACCGCTCTCATACAGAAAACTCTGCCATTTCTTTTTCAGATACGGCAGGGTTTTCTTTTTTTATTCGTATACTTTCCGAAATTCTTCTTTCAGCCAGCGCTTTGCCTTATATATCCTGTTATTAACGCCACTTTTGGTCAGTCCGTACTCTTCTGCAACTACTTCAACGGGAACATCCAGATATTTAACCTGAATCAGAATGTCATAATTAACAGGCTGCTCCTCACGAAATCTTTCCAGTACCATATACATAAATTTATTCTTCTCTTTACGCAGAAGTTCTTCTTCCGCATCAACCGTCTTATATACATTCAGAACTTCTGTAACGTCGGCTGTGCAGATAACTTCATGCCGGAAACTGGATTTCTTTTTGTAATCCATAGCCTTATTCACCGATGCCCTCCGTATCAGAGAATACATCATTTTTTCATTATCAATATTCAGATGTTTCCGCTTGGTATACATTTTGTAGAGTACATCCTGACTGACATCATCGGATATGTTCCAGTCATGCAAAACTCCGTATGCATATGCTCTGGATATTTTTCGATACTTAAGGTAAAACTCTTCATATGTCTGATTTTTCATTTTTCCTCTTTAGTAGGTATTGATTAGTCTCTGACCTTTTTTAGAATTTCGTCTCTCACCTCATCATTGAGTTCTCCCGGAGTCCAGGTCAGTCCAACTCCGTCTCCTTTATATCTCGGAATCAGATGCATATGAAAATGAAATACAGTCTGTCCCGCAATTTCTCCATTGTTCTGCACAATATTAAAGCCATCGCAATTCAGTGCGTCGCTAAGCTTGCCAGCCATTTTTTTTGCAAGGATCATAGCTTTTCCTGCAGTTTCATCCGGAAGCTCATAAATATTGGCTGCATGTTTCTTTGGAAGAATCAGTGAATGCCCTTTGCTGGCAGGACCCAGATCAAGAATTACCCGAAAATCTTCGTCCTCATAAAGTGTTGCTGCCGGAATTTCTCCATTTGCAATTTTACAAAATATACAATCTCCCATTTTATTGCCCTCCTGTTTCAGAAAATATTTTCACTTATTCTTATTGTGTCGTATTTTGTCGATTTTTTCAATACTGTTCTTGTTGATATTTGAAATTTCTGATGTTAATATTTCTCCGAGGTGATAATATGTGCAACGATGACACAGTCAGTAAATTAAAAAACAATTTTCATTACACACTTTCCAAATTTTCTCATGAGATCCGAAATCCCCTGACACTGATCAGCAGTGAACTCCAGATGATCGCTTCCGCTCATCCAGAAGTTGAAGATTACGACCACTGGAACGACGTCATGGATAATCTCGCTTATGTAACAGATCTTCTTGATGATCTATCTGTTTTTAATAATGCAGGACGTATCCGGCTGGAAGCCACCGATACCTGCGATTATCTGAAAACAGTAATTTCTTCCATCAAACCTACTCTTGATTACCTGGATATTACTTTTGAATCCCATATCCCGGAATCTCTTCCAGTTTTAATGCTTGACAAAATTCGAATCCGGGAAATGCTGCTGAACCTTCTGAAAAATGCATGGGAAGCCGTTCCTGTTCCCGGCGGAAAAATTTCCGTATCTGCTTTTTCCAAAAAATCCGGTATCTGTATCGATATTGAAGATAATGGATGCGGGGTTTCAAAAGAACAGCTGAACAGTATTTTTCAGCCGTTTTTCACAACAAAAGAATCTGGCACCGGCCTCGGACTTGCCATTTCCAGACAGATTATTGAAGCTCATCACGGCAGTATCTCCATAGAGAGTACTCCTGGTCAGGGAACCGTTTTCCATATTTTTCTTGGATGATAAACGATTACAGCAGCAATAAAGCCACACAGCAGACCGCCTGCATGGGCTGCATTATCTACTCCACCACTTGCAAAGCCGAAATAAAGAGAAAATGCAGCCATAAGCAGCATCTGCTTCATATTCAAATCTGCGACTCTTCCTCTGTGACGTATGATCACATAAATCATTCCACCCATCACTGCAAAAACAGCTCCGGAAGCTCCTGCTGACAGTGAATAATTTCCTGTCCGCATATCCCAGATCAGAGAAATCAGATTCCCGCCCAGTCCTCCAAGAATATAAATCAGCAGAAATTTCATTTTTCCGGTAACTGGTTCCAGGCGCTGTCCCAGAACAAACAGTACCAGCATGTTATTAATCAGATGTGGCGCACCGAAATGCAGAAACATACTGGTAATCATGCGATACCATTGTCCCTGCTCTATGATAAGTGGTGCATAAACAGCACCACATTCCAGCATATGCTGTCCATTCTCTGAACCACCGGTGAATTCCACAATAAGAAAAATAAGAGTATTCAACAAAATCAGTAGTGCAGTCACAGGTTCTCTCTTTATTTCTTCCACTTTAGTCCTCTTTTCTGCAGTTTTTCATGATAGTCTCAAAAACTGCGCCGTTATAATCTGAAAATTCAAATCTATTGGACTATTTTAACAGATTTCCATTATACAGACAACCTGTGGTCCATTATATAATACGACATAAACCTGATATTTTCGCTCTGTTATTTCAAAAAAATATAACGAGCCTGTGCAAAATCCACTTCATCTTCGTCTTCCAGAAGGCGGTCTTCTCCGTTTTTCAGGATCTGGCCATTAACAGATGTTCCATTTCTGGAATTCAGATCTGTCAGATAATACTCCCCATCTCTTTTTCGAATCTTTGCATGGATACGGCTTACGGTAGGCATATTGAT
>OGUO01000961.1_pt1 | contig 20133 bp, 18 predicted proteins | sample 1553641 | NCBI WGS metagenome assembly OGUO01 (sample SAMEA2579980, study PRJEB22360) | human gut metagenome | biome: human gut; feature: human-associated habitat; material: faeces | place: Denmark | collected 2008/2010 | reverse complement strand
GCAAGAAGCCCCCACTTCAAAATCAGAGATTTAAGTGGTGGGAGCATGTCACTAAGCCCTTCAGATGATTTTGTTTTAGCTTAATTTTATCCAAGTTATGCTTATATTTAATTACGACTTTTCCAGTCTCGATAGACAGAATGTCAAGAAACTTGAAAAGAAAATAGTCATTGGCATATTCATTGATATGAGAGTATACATGGTCCTTTATAGAACGTAATTGCCCAACTTCTATATCATCGTCCTTAAATATATAAATTAATCTATTATTTGATAAAGTGGCATCATATCGTCCCGATCTGTTATTGGAAAAAAACATTTTGTGTCGTTTATCAATGAATTGTCCCTGATAAGCAGATATACCTATAGATTCCCAAAAGAATTCATTATTGTCATGATAATCAATGTCAGTACGATATACTTCGATTCTTGGAGGAAGTATTTCTTTATTATGGAGTACTAGCGGAAAATAGTGGCTTAATTCTTGTAAGAATTCCCATTCTATTTTACTTATAAATTCATATATTTTGTCTGCCTTTAGATAGTTATCGTTATAATGCGTTATTGAATAATTTTTGTAAGCACCGGAGGCGTTACTTTTTTTTGTTAAAGATTGAACAGCGAATCCACGTTTGTCTTTATAATTACATGAGATTAAAGAATTAAGTTCTTTCATTTTGAGCTCTGACAAATAAATATTAAATTGTAGAGACAAATAGCCTGAATTAATATTACATATTTTCAATGTAAAATAATCTATGCTTTTTTCGAGAGGGTGATTTTGGAATTCAAAAATACCACAATCAGTAGTTTCGTACCAACATAATAATGTTGAATCCATTTGATCTATTTTTTTACATAGTTCTTCTAATCCATTTGGGGCAGTCAAAAAACGGTTTGATGTTCTATTTTTTAAAAGATATTTTACACCAGATTGCAATTTGTGAATATCTTCTCTTCTAATCAAATCTGAAATAGTGACAAAATATAAATTGAACATTTTATTTTGTGGTATTGAATTATCGTGTTTATCCAGGCTATGATAATTTTTAAAAACATAATCAAAATATTGTTTTTGAAATTTCCCTTTCTTTCCGGGTAATAAAGATAATAATTTAGCTCTGCTATATGCATAAAAATAGGTATATTTTTCTATTTGTTCTTTGTGTTTTAAGCCATAGTATCTCAAAGAAAAAGTCACTCCTGATATGTACATGTTTTTTATTCATATTATAGCTTTTAAGGGGAATATTATCTATAAAAAATGATATGTTTTTTCAAAATTCTTGACATATATAAAGTGTTTTGCTAATATAATAATATAAATGTTTTGTGGTGAAACATTATTCCCAAGACGCTTGTTATATCAGGTATGCAAGAAGAGGCGTAAAGCGGGGATTTATTCAGGAAGTCTGCACCTGTACCTGAGAGTGAAAACGAAAAAGAACGTAGTCAATAAAAGAAGATATTATGGAAAGGTCTGAGGATATTACCTTAGACCTTTTCTCATATGAGGAGTTATGCCAAAAAATGAAAAATATTTGCGGTTAGCCAAAAGTAGAAAAAATAAGCCGCTTGATATTGATCTACAGAAAATTGCAAAAGAGTATGAAAAACTTCTGCATAAAAAATTCTCTTATTTATTTCAGGGAAATTTGAAAGTGGATTTCCAATTTAAGAAAGAAAATTTTTATCATTTACTTGGGTTTCATAAATTAACAGATGTGACAGTAGTGAGAATGGTGGAAACTCATCAAATGAAAAGAGAAACTTTTTTTGAATATGTACTATCTGGAAGAATCGGTTTAGATAAGACCGATAAGAATATTGTAGATAGTGATATTATAGTTAATATTTGTGATACCAAAAAGAAATCAGACTTAGGAGAGATAAAAGCAAATCGTCTTGCCGTTTTTAGTGAAAAAAATATATTAGAATTGCTGTTAAGTGATCCAGTAATAGACTTTGAAGATTCAGATAAAATTTTCTTTAAATTACATAAAGAAAAAATGCGAAACTTAAATTTATTCGTGGGCTTTGATGCACAGAAAAATCAGCATTTTATTTCTACATTCTTTCTTGAAATGATAGCTGACAAATTTAAGATAAAAAAGGATGGAACTCCACAATCAGTTATATATATATTATCCAGAAGAATAATTAATACGACGAACAATGAAACTGAAGATTTTATGATTAAATGGGAGAATGTCCGAAAAGAATTGCTTGAGTTACCATGTTATCGAGCACAACGTCGTTTAAAAACCTGGATTAATAGTCCTCATATTCAAACAATAGATGTAGAATATAATATAGATGAGCAGCAGAAAATGTTGAAGAAATATGATAAAGAAAAGAAGAAATTACAGCGCTTATATCACATATTAGAATTGATAAAAGATTTAAATGGAAAGGATACAAAAGAACATGCAATTTTAGAATTAATGGAATATGACATAGATGCAGAAGTTGAAGAAGAAATTGTTGAGTATATAGAGAAAGATGCAGGCAAAGTAAAAGAACAATTGGATAGAATTGAACATAAAGCCTCCTCATTGGAGAATAAAATGTCTAAATTTAAGCAGTTTCTTCCAGAATTACGATTGCTTGAATTCGAAGAAGTTAAATATATATATCAACAATATTTACCAGAATTTAAGATAGAGTATGAGATTGTATCTCAAATGATTAGAGACGAGAAAATATATCAGAAAACCTTGAATCCAGAAAAGTTTAAAGAATATTATAATAATTACAAAGATGGGATGGAAATAGTCTATGAAGAAATTGCAGCAAGTGTAAATCCTGAAGAATCTTTTTGATGACTACATAAGCAATAAAATAGAAAAATTAGGACCTGATACGTATTTGTTTTTTATTAGACGTGAAAAAACCTGTGACTTACCTGTGACAAGGGAAAAAACGGTAGCGGAAACCTCCTTTCTATGCGGGTTCAGGGGCAGGGGTGAAAGTTCGAATCCTCTAACGCACGCTATGTCGAAAGGCTGGAAACCTTGAAAAATCAATGGTTTCCGGCTTTTTTTGTGTTTGTGAATTTGAGCTCGAACCTGTGACTTCCTGTGACAAGGAAAATTCGGGTGAAATCAGTTTGCAAATGCCTTCTCCATGATACTCAGACTTTCCTCCGGAGTCAGTGGATTATAGATGTATCCTAATGTTGTTGCGGTGTTGCTGTGGCCGAGGCAGGCACGGATCTGATCCAGAGGCAGACCGGCTGCGTTCAGTCGGCTTGCGTAAGTCTTTCTCAGCTTGTGACTGCGCTTTACGTCGGTACAAATATGCTTGCAGGCGTATTCCAGCATACTGTTAATTGAACGGAGATTTAAATATTTGCTGCCATATCCGAAGATGAAGTCATCAGGTTGGGCATCAGGAGCATTTGATCTTAATAATTGAAAAATCTCCTGAGCTTTGTGTACAACAGGAATGACACGCTCTGTATGAGTCTTGGTATGATCAAGCAATACATACACACCTTTTCTACCTTCCTGACCAGGAAGAATAACAATTTGTCCGGAAGTCTTATACACATCATAATAAGGATTACTCAGCTCTGTAGCATCCATATGTACCATTTCCTGGATAATTGATATTTCCCACTTGTCCATGTTCAGATCTCGCCAGCGAAGGGCACACAATTCTCCGGCACGTAATCCCATCAGAAAATTGCAAACGATGGACAAAAAGCGTGCTTCATGTTTCTTGTCGTATGATTTCCAGAGATCCTCAATGATATTATGATATTCGTTGGTATTGTAAACTTGAGTTTCACTGGTTGGTTTAGACACCTGACGGAATTTAACGGTTACCTTGAGTTCAGGAAATGGATTACTGGCAATATATCCATGGTCTTTCGCATACTCAAACATCTGTTTTGGAATGGTTTTTATCGTCTGCCAGGCGTGACTGGATAAATTATATTTTTTGATCAACTGGTTGGCCCAGGAATTGATATCCGAGACCTTGATTTCCTGTAAGGGAATCTGAAAGAAATCAGTTCCGTCAAAAAATCTTTTCCAGTGTTTTCTGTGGGCACAGATAGTGTTAGGACTGTCAGTGATAGTTCTTTTGTAGTTCAGCCATTCCTCAAAGATATCCTGTAGGCAAGTGGAAGTGGCTTCTATATAGTATGGCTTTAATGCATCCAACAATTCACCGCGGGTTTTTCGTTGAATTCGTTTGTCATAGTTCTGGGGATTGGCAGTGTACCAGGCATCTCTTTTAGGGTTGTATAAGATATTGTACTTGTGAAGTCTTTTTTCGCAAAAAGAGATTAGTGAAATTCTGGAGATCCCGACAGGAACGATCAAAAGCAAACTTTCCAGGGCAAGAGATTCTTTAAAAGAACAGCTTTCTAATGAGGAAAAACCACCAACTGCCAGGAAGAACAGTAAAATGTCGGATAAAGTGACAGGAAAGGGGAAAATGCCATGTTAGAAAATAAATGGAAAGATATAGCACCAGAAGTACCGTATGATTTTCACGAAAAGTTTGAAGAGACGCTGCAGCAGATTGATAAAGCAGATGTTGCAGGTAAAAGATATAAGAGAAAGAAGATACGTGGCCGTGTATTAATTGTGGCAGCGGTGATCTGTGCTGCTATGGCTGTTACTGTGGCTGCAAAAGAGTTCTTTAAATGGAATGATTACCTGGTGAAAAGACTGGATCCATCGGAGGAACAGCAGGAGACACTGCAGGAATCAACTTATATTCAGAATATAGACCAGTCTGTAACACAAAATGGTGTGACGGTTACCCTGACAGATTCTATTCAGGATCAGGGATTCCTGTATGCTTTTTTTGAAGTGAAAACAGAGGACAGTATTTCTATGACTGATCATACTTCTTTTGAGGAGATGACACATTTTAAGATCGATGGAAAAGAAGTATATGCAGTGGACGATAACAGATTTGGAAGTTTCAATACTGGGGTAGGACAGGATATGTTACTGAAAACAGATCAAAATTCTACACATCTTAAATATTTTAACGCCTGTATATCTTATGACGGTGATTATGATCTGAGTAATAAAACAGTAGAAATCACATTAAAGAATCTTACGGAGGAAGGAGATTATGATACGACTGTTATTACAGATGGAACATGGGATTTTAAATGGACTCTGGGTGCAGTAAAGCCTCCGACAACTCTGGAAGTGAACCGGAAATGTGATTTTGGAGGTTATGAAATCACAGTGAAAAAAATGGAAGTAACGCCCCTTTTATGGTCATTATATCTTGATTATGATGAAGCTATGAAGGTGTATGAAGATGAAAAAAACAAATTTGAGTACGCAGGTACGGACTATGGCATGGATCTTTATGCCAGAACTAGTATTGACCAGGTGCGTTATAAAGATGGAACGGTTTTAACACTTGATAGGACCATGGGAGGCATCGCTGGCGGTGGAGAAAAACAGGATAAGGAAAATGGTGTCCTGATCATCAGAAACAGCTTTCCGCAACTGGTTGATGTAGATAACCTGCAGGCGGTACATTTTGGGAACATTGACCAGTGGCTTGAAGTGCGGGAATAGGAATGTGCTGATAACCACTGAAATTTAAGGAGTCAACAACATATGATAAGAAGCCGGAAAATCAGTTTTTCATTACTGATTTTCCGGCTTCTTGTAGTTGTCAAATCAATATCCAAGTGTGTCGTTAACGAGGATCACGTGGATTCTGTCAGTGTGTCTGGAGAATCTGGTAATCAGGAACTGGCAGCAGAAGGAGTATCCCAAAGTTTGTGTAAACCTTCAAACTGATGTAAGATAGAATTACTCAGTTTGGAGGTTTATTTTATGGCAAGAAAAAAGGATTCACCACAAAAAGCAGCGCTTAGAGAACTCATGGGAAACTACCTGAAAGAAAACAATGTAAAAGTAAAAGATGGAACAGATGTTAATTCCATTATGCGGGATATGATGTCTATCATTTTGGAAGGTGCCCTTGATCAGGAACTGGATGAAGAACTGGGATATTCCAAGTATGATTATCGAAATAAAGAAACCGATAATTCCAGGAATGGACATTCCCAGAAAACGTTACATACCAGTTACGGAGATATGGAGATTGATATTCCAAGGGATCGAAAAGGTGACTTCGAACCACAGGTTGTAAAGAAGTATCAGAATTCGATTACGCAGGACATGGAAGAAAAGATCATTTCCATGTACGCAAAAGGAATGACTACTGCCGATATAGAAAGCCACATGCGTGAATTATACGATCTTGAGATCTCCGACAGTACTGTCAGCCGGATCACTGATAAGATCCTGCCAATAGTAAAAGAATGGCAGGAAAGGCCATTAGAAAGTGTGTATGCTGTTGTATTTATGGATGCGATCCATTTCCATGCCCGTAATGAGGGGCGGATTGTAAAACGTGCTGTTTACATTGCGATTGGGATCGATATGGAAGGACGTAAGGATGTCCTCGGAATGTATGTTGGTCAAAATGAAAGTGCCAAGTTCTGGCTCTCCATCCTGAATGGCCTGAAAAACCGGGGTGTAGAAGATATATTGATTGCGTGTGTGGATGGACTGACCGGTTTTCCACAGGCAATTGAAGCAGTATTTCCCCAGACCGAGATCCAGCAGTGCATAATCCATCAGATCAGGAATACCACGAAATTTGTTTCTTACAAAGAGATCAAACCACTTATGGCAGATCTGAAGCGTGTATATGCAGCTCCTACAGAAGAAGTTGCATTGGCAGAACTGGACAGCTTTGACGAAAAATGGAGCGGGAAATACCCTAAGATTGCAAAGTCATGGAAAGATAACTGGGCAAATCTTTCAACGTATTTTAAGTATCCGGAAGCTGTCAGACGTCTGATCTATACCACGAACACGATTGAAGGATTTAACCGCCAGCTCCGGAAAGTCACCAAATCCAAGACGGTATTTCCATCCGATGACAGTCTCCTGAAAATGCTGTATCTGGCCATGATAGATATCACCAAGAAATGGACGGGACACCGTCAGGATTGGGGACAGATCCATTCTCAGCTGGAAATTTTCTTCGAAGAAAGATTGGAAAGGTTATAAGCAGAATGCATGCTAGGCAGGGCTGGCACAGCCAGTCCTGCTTGACATGCCCTAAAACTGCATTATAATACAAACAAGGACAGAACCCTGAAAAACAGGTTCTGTCCTCGATAACTAATGACATATCTTATATCAGTTTTTTCTGTTTACACAAAACTTGAAACGCTCTCGCAGCAGATAGTATCCATGGATTTGCAGTCAAAGCATTTGGGATACTCCCGATACAAGTTTTGTTTATGCGTTTCCAAGTACAGCTGAGATTTTAATTTCTTTTTCCTCTTCGCAAAGATCAAACGCTTCATTATCCTGTACGGTAAAGTGAACTTCGTATAATATATTGTCAGATAAAGTATCTGGTGTTTCACCAGCTTCTGTCTGAATATGCCACAATTCTGCAGGGACCTCTTTTAAAGAACCATCTGTTTCATAGGAATAAAGTTTAAGACTTCCAGTTTCTCCGGATATACCCTTCATACGCAGAGCAACCGTAGTATTTGGATGAACATTTTCAACTGTGACAGTATTCAGCCATCCTGTTACAGTTCCCTGTCCGCCATCAGCCTCAAACTTATCCTGACTTAAAACGTTTCGGTTAGCCTTGTCCAGATTGACTTTACGATAAGGCATTTCCGGAAGATATACAAATCGATCCTGTAATCTCAGAAGTTCAAGATATCCGGTTGGACAATAGAGGGCATTTCCACTGTTTCCTGCATACATGCCAATCGCCATGTTATTATATCCAGGTTTATTTGATACATTCATCGTGAACACAGTTTTACCGGTCTCAAAATCAAGCATAATATACTGCCACATGCTGGTTTCCATATCCTGAACATAACCGTAAATGTATCCGGTCGCGGTAGAAAGCTTCAGCATAGAAGTGTCAGAGAGATCACTTCTGCACCAGATGCTCTTCATTTCATAACCATCATCTGTTTTTATTGTATCTACGCGTTCCACACCAGGAGCAATCATGCTGTTTCCCTGTCTTAACCAGTTTACATCATAAATATTTTCATAGCTCTGTATGGATGAGTCGCTGTCTTCTTTCCCAAGGTTGGCACTTCCAGCACCAAACCAGTTGCACACGATCGTACTTACTGTTCCGGATCCGTTATCGTATACGATTGCTGAGTTTTCAACAGATACCTGTACATCCTCAGGAAGTTCATCGATGACTGGCATGGTTGCCATTGTTTCACCGGTTTTCATGTCCAGTGCAAGCAGATTTACCGGGTTCTGGTTGTCTGTAAACATAACAAGATCCTTTGTCAAAGATGGGGAACATCCACTTCCCCATGCAAGACAGCCACCGGTTGTAGAATCTCCTTCTTTGCTCTCTTTGGCACCGACACTTTCATAAGCAGTCTGCCATACTTTATTTATTCCATTATCTGCCTGGAACAGATAACAGTTTGTATTTGTAAGGATTACAGCGCCATCTTTTGAAGCAGAAATTCCGTTTTCTGCACCTTCACCAGGAGTTAATTCGTATACAAATACGGCATCTGACAGGTTTATTTCTTCACCGTTCAGAATAGAATCAATGGCCGCCCGGGAAATATAACCAACTGCCCCTTGCTGTTTTCGATCAGGATAAATACGGAATCCACCTGTTGCAAACCACAGATTTCCATCATAATCAAATACGACAGAAAGAAGATTCTGATCCAGTGTTTTTCCAAGTTTTTCTTCGGCAGCTGCTTTTATATCAATATCAAGTACCTTTTCAAATTCAGGAAGGACATTACCTTCGTCATCAGTTGCCTTCAGCATAAGAACATGATTGTTGCTGGTAGGACATACCAGACGGTTGCTCTCATCGACAAAGGAATAGGAACTCTGGATCATATAACCACCACCATCATGCTGTTTTGGAGAAAAGCAGCCCAGTGTCTGAGTTTCATCAGCATTGATGTCGCGAATGGCGAGCCCGCCAAGGAACGGAACTACGGCATGTCCGTAAGTGTCAAAAAAGATTGCAGGAGAAGCATTTGGATTTGTCTTCTCATAAGAAACATTGATTTCTGAATAGATATCAACAGGAAGCACTTCATCTGTAGAGTCAGTATTGTAGCAGTCATGGTGAATATTGGAATCACTTTTTGCCATATAAGGATTTTCATCCACTATTTTGGCTGTCAGAGATTTTATTGGTAATTCTGTTGATTCAGAGGTTTCGGCTGCTTCTGTTGGTATTTCATCGGCATATACGGCAGTCAGGCTGCCTCCAGATGTCATAGTGATCATTAATGCTGTCATTGCAAGGAATAAAGTTCTTTTCTTCATTCATTTTCCTCCTGAAAGTATATTGTTTAAATGATTGTTTTTTTCAATCTGAACCAGGCTCTGAGACCTTCCTGGATTTCATCGTCCCTCACTGGTTCCAGAAAAAAGTATTCTACACGAAGCCTGAAAGCATGAAGTGAAAAATCTAAATTGCTGCACCAGATAATTCCACAGCCAGGAAATAAGGAGCGCAGATGTTCTGCCGCATTGAGTCCATCTACTCCAGGTAGTACAAGAAGTACAATATCTGGTACATGTGTTTGTATCTCTTTAAAAAAAACTTCCTGATTCTGATAAGTTTCAAGTAATGGAAAAAGCTTTTGATTTATGCAGTAATCATTAATTACTTTTGCGTAATGTTCCCCTTCATGTTTTAAATCAGTTAATACTGCAATACGATACACAAATCTCCTCCTTTCACCTATATTTAAAAGCATATTTAGTGGAATCAAGTAAGTTATTGTGAGGGATATTCGTTTGTTTTATTATATGAAAAGTAAGAAGAATTTCAAGAATTCTGTCACGAAACAGCAGAAAATGGCACGAATTGCAAAAACACTTTCATGGATTGGATAAAAAAATTATGCTATACTCTTTATATGTTTCAGAAACATGAAGGGGGAGCGACTATGAGAATTGCGATTGTCGATGATATAAAAGAAGAGCGTGCGGTATTGTATGGATGGCTTAGTAACCAGCTTTCAAAAAGGAATATTCCTGGTGATTTCGTTGAGTTTGAATCAGGAGAAGAATTTCTGGCGGCAGCAAAAGAACGCCCTTTTACCGTAGTGTTTTTGGATATTTATATGAATGGCGCAAATGGAATTGAAATTGCAAGAGAACTTAGAATGTCAGATTCAGATTGTTTCCTGATTTTCACTACCACATCCACAGATCATGCATTGGAAGGATTCAGAGTCAGGGCACTGCATTATCTTGTAAAACCATATAACGAAAAAGAAATTTCAACACTGCTTGATGAAATACTCTCCAGAATTCCAGATTCTGGAAAGTACATTGATGTAAAAGTGAATGGAAGTAACATACAGATCCCTTTTAAAAATATTATTTACGCAGAACATTTTTCACACATGATCCATATACACACTACGGGTGGAAAGGAGATGCTCACCCGTCAGTCTTTTGAGGCATTTACGGCTTCGCTGAAAATGGATTCTCGCTTTTATTCATGCAATAGAGGGATTGTTATCAATTTGGAGCATGCGGTTGATTTTGATGGAAGTATGTTTCTTATGGATGATGATAATAATATTCCTGTCAGTCGTAAGCTGCTTAAAAATGCAAGGCAGACTTTTATGGAATTTTTGTTTCAGTGAGGAAAATAAAAATGAGTGAAATAATGCGTCCGATATTGGAAATTGCTGTAATTATTCCGGGTATGCTTCTTGCATATCTGCCGGTAAAGGCCTGCCTGAGGCAGGCTCCTTTTAAACTTGGATTATGGATGTTTCCGCTGCTTTTGGGAATCAGCCTGTCAGGAGGTATTGTCTGTTATTATTTTCAGATTATGACTACTTTGTTTTTGATTCCTGTATTGCTGTTTCTCATGCTGCTTTATCATAAAACTCTTCAGATCTCCATTTGGAAATCCAGTAGTATTTTTCTGGCAGTCTGTGCTGTTTTTGCGTGCGTAAAAAGTCTGTCCAGGGCAGTAAATGCTATTATGATCTTTGAACCTGATATCGCAGAAAAACAATTATGGTTATGTGTGAAAGCGGGGATTTTTTATAATCTCATCTGTCTGAGCTTTGTATTGATTGCATGGTATCCTGCCACGCATATGGTACGGATTCTGATAGCAGATGAAAATTTCGCTCAGACGTGGTATATATTCTGGATCCTGCCGTTGATTTTTATCGGATTAAATCAATTCATGGTCCCAAAATATCAGAGTACTTTATATACAGGGCAGATTTTACAGATTTACATAGTAGTCAGTATTGTTCTTTTAATAATTCTGACTCTCTTTTATGCGATATTTCTTATGATGGCATTAAGTCTGAATAAAAATGCAAGGCTTCAGCAGGAAAATCATTTCCTTTCTCTGCAGCGCTCCAGATATGACAATCTTTGTGCGGCTATTGAAGAGACAAGACAGGTACGTCACGATATCCGGCATCATTATCTTCAGCTGGCTGCATTGGCAGAAAAAGGTGATATGGAAAAAATTAAAGAATATCTTTCCAGTGCCGACAGAAAAATGCCAAGTTTTGATTTCCATTTCTGCGATAATCAGGCCGTAGACAGTATACTTGGATATTATTCGGATCATGCAAAACAAGAAGGTATTCCTTTTCTGGCACAGATTGATATTCCAGAGAATTTTGCCGGGGATGAGATGGATATATGTCTGGTGCTCTCAAACCTTCTGGAAAACGCAATAGAGGCAAGTCTGAAGACAGAAGATTCCAGAAGAAAGATTGTTATAAAGATGTATTTGCATCATACACATATTCTTCTGATTCAGGCTGAAAATAATTTCGATGCAAAGATACTGGAAAAGAATGGTGTTTTTCAGTCTACAAAACATTCGGGAAATGGAATAGGAATTCAATCCATACGCCATATCACAGAAAGAAATGGTGGTGCCAGCAGCTTTACATATAAGGATGGTGAATTTATGGCAAAAATCATGATCCGAATATAAAAGAAAGATTATCGATTGGATTGAGTTTGTGAGTAATGCAAAAAACACAGGAATATATTCATTCTGTTTCACGCATATTTATACCGTTCATCTCTAGACGACACATATGGTGCTTATTGGTGATACATGTAAGGCACGCATCAGCGTAGGTGTTATCGGCAAACATATCGAACCATGTACTGGCTGGAAATTGCGAGATACCTACAGTTGATTTCCTGCCATCCCTGGTATCAAGGACTTCAAAGAGATCCCGGTATTTATCAAGATCGAGTTCCATAAGACCGAAATCATCAATCACAAGCAGCTCCAGTTTGGTCAGAACACTTTCGCATGATGCTCTGCTTATTCTGCTGGATGAACCGACCAGTAATCTGGACAGCCTGAATGAAACAGTGATCCTGAAGGCTCAAAAATCCGACAGAATATGCTCACACAAAGAGGAATTATTTCGGTTGCTTTCGGAAAGTGTAATTATCTCGACATTTGGATGATTTACTATTTCAGGCCAGCAGGCTTCTGCAGGTTCCTGTAAGACGCCAAGAACAGGAATCTGTCCATCAAGAAGATGTAAGATTTCCTCACGGAATAAAGCAGCTTTTGCCTCATGTGGACCAAGCTCATCCATAATGAGCAGGGAACAGTCAGAACACATGGAAAGAATCCTGCAACCAAGACAATTGAAAGTATCTGCAGTATGCTCATTGGCTTTTCCGCACACAAACAGAAGATTCTGTTCATTTGGATCTCTGGATTCTGTCAGATGATACATATGGACAGAATACTGATCTCCCAGATATTCTTTTGTCCGTACGGTCAGAAATCCGTCTGCAGTTCCCTGGTAATTCTTTAATATTTTTTGAAGCAACGTAGATTTACCAATCTGTTTTTTTCCGGTTAAAAATATATGTCGAGCCATATCAGAATTCCTTTTTATTTTGTAGTAATACCGATTATTTTGCCATGCTATCATTTATGACAGTTCTGTAATCAGGTCGAACTGTTTTGTTTCGAACATCCCAGAGAATTCTTCCATAAGCGGAATGTGTGACTTCTTTGATTTGTCCGTCTTCATTTAAATGGGTGTGAACCCAGTCGGTGATCTTATGTACATTTTCCAGTGTGTGTTCCTCAGATGGAAGCATGTGTTCCATAAGAAAGTCAATGTATTGTTCGTCCGGAGTTACCCAGGTTTCGCGGTGAGATTTTTCATAGCTTGTTTCAGGATCATAGCCAAGTAAAAATAATATATTAAAAAGAGAGAAAAACCATCGACCATTCCACTGAGGCGTTAGTTGTCGGCCAAATACATCCTGCATGATCTGTTCCCGGAGTAAGTTCCGTCTTTCAAGATGTGTGGTGTTACAGCACCATGCCCGGCTCATTTCAATGGACTTCATCAGTCCGTTCATACCATGGAGTGCGGGGGTCATTGAACTGAATACAAGATCAAAGGCATGTTTATAACCTGCTTTTTCGATATCTAATTTTTGAAAGTCACATACATAAAGACAGGCATTACTTAATCCTTCTTTTTGAATATGTTCCATTCCGTGTGAGATCATTTTGTCGGAGATATCAAGTCCGACTACTTTATGTACGTGCTTGGCAAAGGCAGCAACAAAACGGCCGGGTCCGCATCCGATATCTGCCACATCATAATTTTTGTCAAGAAGTCCCTTTTGTTCGAGATAATTTATTGCACTGACAACACGTTCATTTCCTTTTTGATTCTTTTTGCGTGCATTTTCCCAAAATTCTGCACGTCTGTTCCACATTTCTACCGACTGCTCATTCATATCTGCAGACTGAGATTCCTGCAGAGAAATAAAGTAATCCAATACAGAATTCATTTAAGCTCCTCCCTGAAAACTGCTTCATGAATTATTTACAGGTAAACAGATGGTCCGTTCACATCCGTAACGGTCATGTGCTGTTATAACATCCATTTCAATATCATATACGGATTGTAGTGTTTCAGATGTAATGACCTCCTTGGGAGTGCCGAATCCAACGACTTTTCCTGTTTTCATGAGGAGAACCTTAGTACCGACAGAAAAAGGGTGCTCAGGGCTGTGTGTCGACATGATAATGCAGTATCCCTGACGGGCAAGTCCTGAAATTACATTCATGAGAAGCTGATGATTTGCATAATCCAGATTTGCTGCCGGCTCATCCATGATAAAGATTTTTGCAGACTGACAGATGGCCCGGGCAATTAAAACCAATTGTCGCTGTCCGCCACTTAAAGATGTATATTTCTTGTTGGCAAGATGCAGTGCATTTACTTTTTCCAATGCAGAGAAAGCAGCCTCACGGTCAGGTTCTTTTGGGGTTTCAAAAGCCGAAAAATGGGAAGCACGTCCCATAATTACGACATCAAGAACGGTATAGGCAAATACGGGGGAATGGTATTGAGGAATATAGGCGATCATATTTGCCAGTGCCTTCGTTGTAAAGTCATGAATGTTTTTTCCGTCAATGGCTATTTTTCCATCAGTAACAGGAAGGGTTCCCAGCATCATGCGGAAGAGAGTTGTTTTTCCGCAGCCATTAGGGCCAAGCAGGCAAAGTACATCACCATAGTCGGCATTGCAGCTGATACCTTTTAAAACATCTCCATTTCCGTAACCGCCAAAAACATTTTCTATTGTCAGAAGCATAAACTATGCACGCTCCCTTCGTTTGATAATAAGATAGATAAAAAATGGAGCACCCATGATGCTTGTAACAACACCAAGTGGAAGTTCCATGGATAAAATGGAGCGGGCAATGTCATCAACCAGTATCAGATATCCGCCGCCAAGCATAGCGCTTGCAGGTATCAGTCGGTTATAATCCACGCCTACCAGTGCGCGTGCCAGATGTGGAATCATTAATCCCACCCATCCGATCAGGCCGCCAAGGCAAACAGCTGCAGCACTGAGTAGGGTTGAAGCAATGATAAAAATCAGACGATATTTACGAATATTTATTCCAAGACTTCTGGCTTCTTCTTCATCTAAAGTGAGCAGATTGATCTGCCAGCGAAAAATAAAGATCATACTTAGTCCAATGATCATTGGAATGACACTCCATACAAAAGAATTCATAGTAGTCTTGGTCAGACTGCCCATGAGCCAGAAGGTGATCTGTTGAAGAACGTCATTGGGATCTGCAATGTATTTGATCATGGTTACGCCCGCATTGCAGAGTGACATGATCATAGTTCCTGTCAGTACAAGACTGAGTGTGTGAGAGTGTGCAGACTTTCGGCTGATGAGGTAGGATGCGGCAACTGCAATCACACCGCCTGCAAAAGCAGAAAGCTGAATCACCCAGTTTGAAGCTCCGTTTAAAATAGCAAAAGCAGCACCAAGACTGGCACCGGATGAAACACCAAGGATGTCCGGAGATACCAGCGGATTGCGAAACATTCCCTGATAAGTGGAACCTGCTACTGAAAGGGAAACTCCAATAAATAAAGCGGAGAGGATACGCGGCAGACGGATATTCCAGAATATGGTAGCTGCCTGCGGCAAAATATCTCCCTTATAACCAAATTTTGATAAAAATGCTTTCAGTACCTGAGAAGGCGTAAGCGGATAATATCCGACTCCAAAGGAAAGTATTATAATTATAAATAAAATTACCAGCATAACTGTCAGTAACAGACGATGATGTTTTCGCTGGGTGGTATTTATTTCTTTAGCGTTATCTGTCAAATTCATGATCACTCACCTTGTGTAACTTGACTAACTGGGTTTATGGCGCTATACTCAGAAAAAAGCGAATTGCTTTTGAAAACTATTCGCATATATATTATAATGCGAAAAAGTTGTATAGTCAATTTAATAAACGTCAAATCTGACTGAATATGGAGAAAAGAAGGGAGAGAATTTATGAACAAAAAGCACAGACATCTTTTGGCGTTGCTGTTATGCTTCGTGATGACAGTCAGCCTTTTTGCAGGTTATTCGGAAACAAAAGCGGCTTCGGAAGAGACAACACAGAGTGAGGAGCAGACTGAAACACAGGAAACCGGGGAAACACGTGAGATCACAGATATGGCTGGAAGAAAGGTTACTGTCCCGGCAGCAGAAGATATAGAATCTGTTTTTTCGACAGGCCCGGTTGCTGCAATTTTTATGTATATGGTTGCACCTGATAAACTTCTGGGATGGAATTATGAATTAAATGACGTTGAGAAGTCAATTATTCTGGAAAAATATCATGATCTTCCGAATTTTGGAATGGGAGATGCGATCAATTATGAAGCTATAATTGCTGCTAATCCTACAATTGCACTTAATTGTGGCAAAATCAATGATGCAATGGTTTCTGACTGTGATGCGTTATCGAAAAGTCTGGGAATCCCGGTTATTGCAGTGGATAACGAACTCAATAATTCGGCAGAGGCGTTTCGATTTATGGGTGAACTTCTTGGCGTAGAGGATCATGCAGAAGAGCTTGCTGAGTATTCAGAGAAGATATTTACAGATATTGCTTCACTTGCGGATATCCCGGAAGACGAGAAGGTCAGTGTATATTTTGGCAATGGAGAGGATTCTCTGGAAACTGCACCTAGAGGATCTCAGCATGCACAGATCCTTGATGCGGTCAATGTAACCAATGTTGCAGATCTGGAACTTGGAGACGGATCTCGCGTTCAGATTTCAGCTGAACAGCTTCTTGCGTGGAATCCAGATGTGATCGTTGTAAATGGTGAACCAAAAGCAGACAAAAGCGGAAACTCTGCAGCAGAAGATATTCTGAGCAATCCAGACTACGCTTCGTTAAAAGCGGTACAGGATAACAAAGTTTATGGAACTCCAAATGCACCGTTCAGCTGGGTGGATCGTCCGGCCGGACCCAATCGTCTGATTGGTATGCGTTGGCTCTCCGCAGTGGTTTATCCAGAATACATCAAATGTGATGTTAATGAAGAAATACGTGAGTTTTTTAATCTTTTCTATCATGTTGATCTATCTGATGAACAGTTGGAAAATGTTCTTAAAGGAACTTTATAAATGTCAGGCAGAGACGTGGAATAAGACTATACAATGAGATAAAAATCTCCGGTTCAGAGTGAACCGGAGATTTTGGCATATTAAGAAAAGTCATATCTTACGAAGTATTGCACTTCCATGCAGATCACATACAGGATCTGCGAAGAGATGGTTTTTCTGACAGAATTCATCAACAGCTTTTTTGCAGCCGGAGAACTGTGTGCTGTACACATCATGGATCAGGAGAACTCCGCCTGTAGAAAGGCGTTCATAAAACAGTGGAAGCGCAGCGGCAGTCGGAGCGTAGAGATCAGCATCCAGAGATACGAAACAGAAATCTGCATCTGTAATATCGGCAAAAGTATCCGGAAACCATCCTTTATGGATTACAGTCCGTGCAGGATCAGGCATAATGCGAAGAACAGAGTCAACATCAGTAGAAGAGAAATCACCTGTTCTGGCACGGGACAGATTACAGGAGGTCTCTATTGCCACATCTTTTTCTGAAAATCCCTCAAAAGTATCAAAAAGATGGATTTTGCGATCTGGAAAGGCAGCACTGATCAGGGAAGAAAATTCACCCTGAAAAACACCGAGTTCGGCAACATCTCCCGAAATATTTAACTGATAGATCTGCTCTGATAAGAGACGCATAACAGCAATCCGTGCATCGAACATGCGAAGGGCAGATGGATCACAAAATGGTCCGTGATAACCTAAGCTTTCCATCTGTTTTCTCATAGAGTTACGTCGTTCTTCATCTAATACACCCAGGATGATCAGATCCGGAAGAAGTGCAGCTGCATCATCTGGCGAACAGACAGGAACATGGCCAATATGCTGTCCATGCTTCCGGGAATCATTATCGGCAAAGCACAAAAGTTTACAGGAACTGCCAAGTAGTCTTGCAGTCATCTGTCCAATCTGTCCGGCACCAAAGATTACAGTTCGATATACAGGTTTTGTCATCATTTTGCGGCAGCCTTTCTGTCGGCACGAACCTCGATCATCTGTCCTGTGATGGAGATTGCTATTTCAGCCGGTGTTTCTGCTTTAATCTCAAGTCCTACAGGAGAGACAATCCGTTCCAGTTCTTGTTCAGTAACATCGTACTCTTCCACAAGCTTGCGGAAAACAGCAGCTTTTTTTGCACGGCTTCCGATAACCCCGATATAACATGCTGGTGTGGCAAGAAGCTGTGCCTGTACGATTGTGTCATAAGCATGCCCACGTGTCATCACGCAGCAGTAATCTGCATCTGTGACAGAGATACTCTGGTCCAGATGATTAAAATCACAAAGTATCGTTTCAACTGCATCCGGGAAAAGCACAGGATCAATAAATTCCGGGCGGTCGTCCAGAACGACACAGCGGAAATCAACACTTGCTAATATTGGTACAAGCTTTTGCGAAACATGTCCACCACCAAATACATAGACAGTTCCGGATGTGCCTATTTGTTCTGAAAACAAATCATAATCATCACCGCGATAACGGCATGGCTGTGCAGATAAGGACGATAATATGGATGAAGGAACAGCGGCATTTCCGATCAGGCCATAAGAAGGGCTGTAAAGACTCATGCCGGAGGTTGTCTTAAGATCACAGATCAGCCAGAAATCCTTTCGTTCCTCGTATGATTTTGCGGCAGTTTCTGTAATCTCTGAAATAACCGGATCATTATGATCAAGATACTGGAAAAAGACGGTAACATCACCACCACAGATCATACCGATATTCTCAACATCCTTACGGTTCAGTCGGAATTCATGTTCGCAGGATTCTTTTTTCTCAAGAATATCCTGAGCCATAAGTTCAGCACGATACTCGACAGCGCCGCCGCCGATAGTGCCTGCAATTCTACCGCTTTTTCCGATCAGCATGCGGGATCCGGCACCTCGTGGAGTCGATCCTGATGATGCTGTGATGGAAGCAAGCACAAGGTCATTTCCCTCCAGAAATTGCTGTTTTATTGTCTGAAATAATGTTCTCATATAAAAAACCTCCGGTAATTTTGTATGTTAAAGTGTTATGTAACAGATGGATTGTATCATATCCTGCAGCGCGCGAGCCTGCTTTAACTGGCGTTCGTGTGATTTCATCGCTTCCGGACTTTTGCATTTATGCAGATTGTCAGCAAATCTTTTTTCGATAGATACACGCTGTGTTTCCTCAATCAGTTTATCAGCCAGAAAAACAATAGCCGTTTCATCCAGTTTTGTTTCTTTTAAACCATGATGCTGTGAAATGATCTGGCTGATTTCGGGATAACCTAATTGTAAGAAAAGGTCACCGCCTGTTTTTGTGTGATGTTTCTGAAGTCTTGCAATATCATGCAGAAGCGCACCGGAGCGGATGAGCTGCTGATCAAAAAGATATCCATGAACTTTAAGTATATCACATAAACGGCAGGCCAGTTCCGTAACGGCATCGCTGTGAGCCTGTACATGCTGCGGGAGATCAACAGAATTCCTGAGCATCCGACATAATTCATCATTCAAAACAGGATGCGGCAATATGTAATGTGAATCAGATAAGGCAGCATTTCCCTCTGCATCTACTCTTAGATGATAATAAGAGCCGCATGGAAGCCGGAACTTCTGTATGTCAGATATTTCCGGATAAAGCATCCATAAATAAAAAGAGATCACATCCGTATGAGCGACAACCGCAATATTACTGTCCGAAGAATGAAGAATCCTGGAAATCGCCTGTGAAAAGCGTGTACCGGATTCCAGAGGAGTCTCTGCTCCTGGAATCGGACATTCCGGATTTTTGCCACGTGCCTCATAAATCGCCGGCCATTTTTGACGTATTTTATCAAAAGAAAGGCCGTCCCACGATCCAAGATTTCGTTCTGACAGTTCGGAAACAGTCAGATGTGGAAGGGCAGGTGCTATATGACTGGCTGTATCGACAGCCCTTGATAAAGGACTGCAGTATATTGCAGAGATCTTATCGGACAGTTCCTCGTGCAAAAGGACTGCCTGTAAGTGTCCAAGCATGGATAAAGGCAGGTCAGTCTGTCCGATACAATAAGAATGTTCATCCGGATATTGTGGCTTTCCGTGTCGTATCAGATAAAGATCACGCATTAAAAAATCCTCTGAAACAATTT
>OGUO01000942.1_pt1 | contig 20389 bp, 9 predicted proteins | sample 1553641 | NCBI WGS metagenome assembly OGUO01 (sample SAMEA2579980, study PRJEB22360) | human gut metagenome | biome: human gut; feature: human-associated habitat; material: faeces | place: Denmark | collected 2008/2010 | reverse complement strand
AAAGTGTGCTACCAGCTCAGAAAAGAAATCTCAGAAAAAATCAACCGCATGCCGATGAAATACTTCGAGAGCCGTACTTACGGCGAGGTATTGTCCCGTATCACCAACGATGTAGATACGTTGGGACAGGGACTGAACCAGAGTATTACCACGATCATTACATCCGTTGCAACACTGATCGGCGTGCTTGTGATGATGCTCAGTATTTCACCGCTTATGACACTTATTGCACTTGTGATCTTACCAATCTCCATGGGACTGATTGGATTTGTGACAAAAAAATCGCAGAAATATTTCCGTGCGCAGCAGGAGTATTTAGGACACATCAATGGACAGGTGGAAGAGGTATACGGTGGTCACCTTGTCATCAAGGCATTTAACCGCGAGAAAGATACGATTGAAGAGTTTGAGAAAACGAATGATATTCTCTATGATTCCGCATGGAAATCACAGTTTTTGTCCGGTATGATGCAGCCAATCATGATGTTTGTCGGAAACTTAGGTTATGCCTGTGTTGCCCTGACAGGTGGACTGCTTGCAATCCGTGGCACGATCACAATCGGTGATATCCAGGCGTTCATCCAGTATGTGAAAAACTTCACACAGCCGATCCAGCAGATCGCGCAGGTGATCAATCAGGTACAGTCTATGTCTGCAGCATCCGAGCGTGTATTTGAGTTTTTGGAGGAAGAGGAAGAAGAGCAGATTGTAGAACATCCGGCGGATGTTTCGAAAATTACAGGTGCAGTGACATTTGATCATGTCCATTTTGGATACAATCCAGAGCAGATCATCATCAATGATTTCAGTGCCAGCGTAAAACCGGGACAGAAAATCGCAATCGTAGGACCAACCGGAGCCGGAAAAACGACGATGGTAAAACTGCTTATGCGTTTCTATGATGTAAACAGCGGAGCAATCTGTCTTGATGGACATAATATCAAGGATTTCAACCGCAGGGAACTGCGTGATGCATTCGGAATGGTATTGCAGGATACCTGGCTGTTCAAGGGAACAATCATGGAAAATATCCGGTACGGCCGGCTTGACGCAACGGATGAGGAAGTGATCGCGGCAGCGAAGGCAGCGAGAGCAGATCATTTCATCAAGACGCTGCCGGGTGGTTACCAGATGGAATTAAACGAGGATGCAAGCAATGTATCGCAGGGACAGAAACAGCTTTTGACTATTGCGCGTGCAATCCTTGCAGACAATAAGATCCTGATTCTGGATGAGGCAACGTCCAGCATCGACACCCGTACCGAGGTGCTGGTGCAGGATGCCTTTGAGGAGCTGATGAAGGGTCGCACGAGCTTTATCGTGGCCCATCGCCTGTCTACCATCAAGAACGCTGACCAAATCCTGGTCATGAAGGCCGGCAACATCATTGAGCGCGGAACCCACGAAGAACTGCTGGCGCAGGGCGGCTTCTACAAGCAGCTGTACGAGAGCCAGTTCGCAAAGGCATAAAGCCATACACCAGGAAAGAAATAGGAGGATGTATTATGAGTCACATTACCATTCCGGAAGGATACCAAAGCCTTCTGGGTTTGTATGACACCCAGAAGGCCATCGGCCTCATCAAGACGATCTTTCAGGAGAAGCTCTGCATGGCGCTGCACCTCAAGCGCGTCACGGCTCCCCTGTTTGTCATGCAGGGCAGCGGCCTGAACGATGACCTGAACGGCGTCGAGCGCCCTGTTTCGTTCGATGTGCCCAGCCTGAACGAGCAGGCAGAGGTCGTCCACAGTCTGGCTAAGTGGAAGCGCTACGCCCTGTACAAGTACGGCTTCCGCCCCGGTCAGGGCATTGTGACCGATATGAACGCTGTCCGCCGCGACGAGGAGCTGGACAACCTGCACAGCATCTACGTGGACCAGTGGGACTGGGAGCGCGTTATCACTGCCGACCAGCGCACGCTGGAATTTCTGCAGGAGACCGTGCGGGACATCGTGGACGCTGTCTGCGCAACGTCTGACGAGCTGCGCTGGAAGTTCCCCGAGCTGAAAAACAACATCCACCTGGGCCGCGAGGTGGCATTTATCACGACGCAGGAGCTCGAGGACAGGTACCCGGACCTCACGCCGAAGCAGCGCGAGAATGCCTTTGCCAAAGAGCATGGAACCGTCTGCATCATGCAGATCGGCGGCCAGCTGAAAAGCGGCATCCGCCACGATGGCCGTGCCCCTGACTATGATGACTGGACGCTGAACTGCGACATCCTGTTCTGGCACAAGCCGCTGGACTGCGCACTGGAGCTGTCCAGTATGGGTATCCGCGTTGACGCCGACGCCCTGCGCCGCCAGCTGGACGCCGCAGGCTGCCCGCAGCGCGCGGAGCTGCCCTTCCACAAACTGCTGCTGGATGGCACCCTGCCCCTGACGATGGGCGGCGGCATCGGGCAGAGCCGCATGTGCGTCTACCTGCTGCGCAAAGCGCATGTGGGCGAGGTGCAGGCGAGCCTGTGGCCGCTGGACGTGCAGGACGCGTGCAGGAAGGCAAATATTCAGCTGCTGTAAGCAAAGCAATGAGGGCAAGCCTGAAATGCGGCTTGTCCCCCTGTTTTATTATCCCGTATGAAATTGCCCCATCATGCAGAGACTCTCGCCGCTGCCCCATCTGCTTCATACTGCACGATCCACCGCCGAAATGTTTCCTGACTTACGCCTGCCTCTGCTGCTGCGTCACGCATGCTTTTCTTTCCGAATTTGCCTTTTGCTGATATCCCATAAAATGCTCCCTCCATGATTGACAGTTTGGTTTTTTACTGTCTCTCATAGAGGGAGCATATCACATTCCCCAGCAGTGTCTTCATGTCCGCGCAGGGAAGCGTTCACTCCCCCTGCGCGGACGTTTTTTGACTGGCTTATACTATTCCCAAATGAGAATTCGCGGCGCAAGCAGATGGCGCGGGTGAATTTGGAAATAGTATTACTTCTTTTCCGACCCCATCGCGCCCGTCATCAGGACAGCACCCGAAATCACGGCGAGCAGCATCAGGATGAAGGAGAGGATGAACGGAACGCCCAGCGCGCCGATGGTGGACGTGCCGCCGAAAATCAGCACGAGGTCATCCATGCGGAAGTTGATTTCCGTCACCAGATAACGGAACCACGCAACCAGTGTGCACGCCAGACCAGCCGCCGCCAGCAGACCAATCTTCTTCACGCCCGCGACGAGGTAGCACACTGCCGACACGAGGAGCAGCACCAGCACAACCGCGTCGAAGTTCATCTTCGTGGTCGCAGCCGTGTCAATGATGATGTAGAAGATAGCCGCCAGCACCGCAATCACCGCTGCGACAATCGAAACCGTCTTGCGGTCAGCGGACGCCGCCTTCTTCTTGACGTCCATGAAGTAGGACACCAGCATCGCGAGACCGAAGAGCGCTGTCAGCACAATCAGCACGATGCGCGCAATCAGCATGTCCGTCTCGACCCAAGACGTCGTGTGGACAACGTGGCTGGTTTCGTTCATGCCGTTCATAGCGGCAGAGTTCGCGTAGGTATAGAGGAAGTTCTTCGCCGAAGTGCGGAGGTTGTTCAGCAGCTTGCCGTCTTCCGCCGCCCAGCCTTCAATCTTCGACACCAGCCAGTCGCCGGAGGACAGCCAAGTGTCATTGCCCGCTTCCAGACCGATGGAAACGTCCATCCAGTTGCGGTTCGCCATCACAGCGTCCGTCAGCGTCACGCCGACGAAGCCCCATTCCTTGCGCAGAACTTCAGTGCAAAGTCCGCTGTGCGCACCTGCCCAGCGCGTGCCGATACGGTTGAAAGAGGTCATGGCAGCGTTCGCACCGCCCTCTTCCACCGCGTACTGGAAGCCCTTCAGGTAGATTTCACGAATCGCCTGTTCCGTCGCGAAGGTTGCAACCGACTGGCGGTACGTCTCAAAGTCATTAAGAGCGAAGTGCTTGATGTAGACGACCAGACCCTTCGAGCGAGCCGCTGCCACTTCCTGCGCCGCCATCTTGCCGGACAGGAAGCCGTCCTCAGAGTAATACTCGAAGTTGCGGCCGGAGTAAGGCGTGCGGTGGATGTTCATCGCCGGGCCATACCAGCCAACCACGCGGTTGTCGGAGCGCAGCGCATCTTCGCCCATCGACAGACCGACATTGTAGAGGATTTCCGTGTTGAACGTCGCCGCCATGACCGGTTCGGAGGTATACGCCACCGTGGAGTTGTTGCCGGCATACGTCGCCTTGATGCCCTGCGGGCCGTCCGCTGCCACCGTCGCGGGCAGACCGATGGAGTCGATTGCCCGCGTGCCGTAGCCGGAGTGGCCAACCAGTTCCGCCAAATCCGTCAGCGTCAGCTGATTGAGCAGATCCACCCACATCGGGTCGTCGTAGTCCTTGCCAATCAGGTTCGCCAAGGTGTAGTTCGTCGCGGTTGAACCCGTAATGACCGTCTCGTCGGGCGCTTCCGCCGTATAGTTGAATTGCAGACCGTTGATGATGGCATCGTTCGCCGTCAGGCTGGCATAAGAAACCGGCCAAGTGCCCTGCCAGTCGCTGCGGGACAGGTACGTCACGAGTTTCTCGCCGTAGCTGTTCAGATCCGCATCACCAAACTGGTTGGTAATCTTGTAGCCCGTGCCGGACACGCTGTACGTCGCATTGTCGTCGCTGTCGACCGTGAACTTATAGACCTTTGCCGCGTCGCCAGGGGCATCCATCGCCGCCGCGCCGTTCGCGGTCAGCGTTGCGGTTTCCGCCTCTTCTGCGCCTTCCGCAGCCGGCGTTTCCTGTGCGATGGGGGCATAGCCCTTCGCCGCGAGGATGTTGTTCACCGCGTCGTGTGCATCCAGACCAACGCTCAGGTAGTAGTCACCCGCTTCGAGAATGTAGGTTTTGTTGACATGTTCGTCGTAAACCGTCAATTCCTTGCGGTCAACCGTCACGGAGACGGTCTCGGATTCGCCGGGCTGGAGGACATTCGTCTTGCCGAAGCCGACGAGCTGCACAGACGCCTTCTCAATCGCGTTCGCGCGGTCGAATTCGGTGTACGGCTGCTGACCGTAGACCTGCACGACTTCCTTGCCTGCGACGTTGCCCGTGTTCGTCACCTTCACCAGCACGGTGAAGCTGTCGGTTGCCGCGTCGTAGGTCACGCTTTCCAGCGCCTGTTCAAACGTGGTGTAAGACATGCCGTAGCCGAAGGGATACGCGACTTCCTCGCCGTACACCCAGCTGTCGCCCTTGGACGCGAAGATGCCCGCATTGCCGGACGCGTTGCCCTGCTCCATGACCGCATCTTCATAGCGCGTTTCGTAGTACTTGTAGCCGACATAGATGCCTTCGGATTCCACCAGATAGTGAATCGCATAGCGCACCTTCGTCTTGTCGCCCGGCACGCCGTCAATCGTCACGCCGCCGACCGTGCCCGTCTCTTCATCCGCATTGGTGTAGACATAGGAGCCGAAGTTCTGAATCGCCGCGGAGGACAGGGAAGACACGGAGTAGGTGTCCACCAGTCGGCCAGAGGGGTTCACGTCGCCCACCAGAATCTGCGCCACCGCGTTCAGACCGTACTGACCGGGGCCGCCGATCCACAGGCAGGCATCCACGCCGTATTCCGGATTGTTCACCCAGTCCATCGCCATGGCGTTGGAGGAGTTAATCAGCACAATCGTCTTGCTGAAGCCCTGCGAAGCCACATACTTGAGCAGCTCGCGCTCGGAATCCTGCAATTCAAAGTACGACGTACCGTCGGTGAATTTGCCGGTGTACAGGTCAGCGCCTTCGCCGCCGGAGCGTCCGATAACGACAATCGCCGCATCCTTGTAGCCGTCCAGATTCACGCCGGAAGATGCCACCGCGTCCGCCGAAACCTCGGCAATGCGGGTCGCCGCCGGAACGTCCGCATATTCGGTGAACATGCCGGGCGTGGAGCGGTTGGTCTTGTCTTCCTTCATCTGCGCAATCTGCGCGCTGTACCAGTCCATCATCGCGGTGTTGACGTTCAGACCCGCCGCCGTGAGCGCGCTGGTCATTGTCGCTGCCTTGCTGGTATCAACCTGACCAGAACCCGTGCCGCCATAGATGGTATCAACTGCGCCGCGGCCGAAAACGGTCACGCCCAGTCCTTTTTCCATCGGCAGCGCGCCGTTGTTCGTCAGCAGCACAGAGCCTTCGCCCTGAATCTGCTCACACAGCGCCTTCTGCCACGCGGTCAGCGCATCATCGTCACGCGTACCGTCTTCCTTCAGGAAACTGGAGGCATAATAGGTAGCGTTCTTGCTGGGGTCATCCGTCACCACGCTCGTGGTCACGATGCCCAGTTCCTTGTTGATCATCATGGCGTAAGCAGCCGTGAAGTAACTGCCCACCAGAACAATCGTCAGGAGAACACAGGAGATGGATGTCAAGAGTGCCAAGAGTTTTGTGCGTTTCATGGACACCTTTCCCTTTCTATGAGGGCGCAGCGCCCCCTTTGATGTACTGATTCTATCACAAAAAACGACACGAAGCGCATTCGTGTCGAAACTGGTTTCTTTTTATGCGTAAATCGTCATGCCGACTGCTGCGGACGCGGCAGCAGAAGTGAGAGGATGAACATCTGGTCTTTCGTGTCGATGCTCATATGCCCGTCGTACTTCTCAATGATATAGCGGATGGAGCGCAGTCCGAAGCCGTGGTACTGTGTGTCCTTCTCCGTCTTCGGCAGTCCCTCGTGCATTTCCGGCGGCTTGCTGCAAAAATTCTCGAAGACAATCTGCGTCATGCCCACCACGTCGCTGACGCGGATATTGACGCTGCGGTTTTCGGGCGCTTCCGCCATCACCGCCTGAATCGCGTTGTCCAGCGCATTGCCGAAGATGGAATAGATATCGCACTTTTCAATGGGCGCGAGCAGCGATACATCCAGCATCGTCGTCAGCAGAATGTGATTTGCGCTGCAATACAGGCTCTTTTCAGACAGCACCGAATCCAGCGCCGCATTGCCCGTGTGGAACGTGTACTCATAGCGCTGAATCTCCTGCTCCACCTCGTCAAAAAACGCCGCGTGTTCATCCAGCTGCTGTGCCCGGCGGTAGGTGTCGATGTGGTAGCGCAGGTCGTGGCACTTCATGTTGATGCTGTCTATCGTCTTGCCCAGCAGCTGATGCCTGGATTCCTCCCGCGCCAGCAGGCTCTCGATGATTTCCTTCTCACGGCGCATTTCATCGGCGTACATGCACTGATAAATCAGCACCATCACCATAATGACCGAGAGAATCGAGAACAGGCGGTCAAGCGGCGAAATATCCGTCGGCAGCGACACAGAACGCACGAACACCGTCAGCAGCGTCACCAGCGTCAGGAACAGCACCTTCCAGTTGCCAAGCTTCAAATCGCCATTCTCCGGAAAGCGCCGCACGAACATCAGGTAGCACACGGCGTACACCACCACGAACGATGCGCCGGAGAGCAGATAGAACAGCGGATCACGCGGCTTGGCCATCCAGCATGTCGCCAGTCCACCGACCTTGAACGCCAGATTCTGAATCGCATAAGAGGAAATGCCGATACAAAGTGCATTCGTCGTCGGAATGTCCATCGTCAGGCACAGCACCAGCAGCGATTCGGCAAAAATCGCTGCCACGCGTGCAAAACGATGCCCCAGCAGCGGATGAAACCATGCCAGCACCAAGTAGCACAGCACCACCGGCAGCACAATTTTCAGCGGGCGCAGCCGCGACTTCATCCGCACAACGAACAGCCCCTCCGCCAGCAGAATCTGCACCGCGAAGAACATATGGAATGGAAAATCATTGTTCAGATAATTCGCCAAGTTCGTCAGCATCTTCGTCACCTCACGCCGTAATAGCGGTTGACCGCATTCAGAAAGTCCCTGCGCATCGCGCGCGACAGCGGAATCGCCTCGCCGTGAACCGTCACATCGTTCTTTCCGACCATCGTCACGAAGCCCAGATTGGCGATATAGGAATGCGAGCTTCGGCTGAATTCCGCGCCCAACTGTTCCTCCGCCTCCTGCAAGGACGAGCGGACGGGGAATTCACCCTGCGCCGTATGATAAATGACATGGTGATTGCTGCCCTCGGCATAGTAAATCTCGTTTTTCTCCAAGAACAGGATGCTGTCTTTCGTTTTCAGGCAGATTTTCGACTGCCGGTACTCCACCCGCTTGAACGCCTTGTTCAGCTTCACAGTCATCCCCGGCAGCGTCACCGGCTTGACCAGAAAGCCGATGGCGTCCACCTCATAGCCGCGGATGGCGCACTGGCTGAGGCGCGTGATGAAAATCAGGATAGCATCCGGGTGACTCCGCCGCAGCTGCTCCGCCGTCGAAAGGCCGTCCATGCCTGGCATGTCAATGTCCATCAGCACAATGTCCGGATGCTCGCACCCGACGAGAAACGACGCCCCATCCGGGTAGAACACCAGCTGCGCCATGCGTCCCGTTTCCGCCAGATACTGCGCCACCAAGCCCTGCATATACTGGCGCGTCTCCAATTCATCATCCACAATGGCGATGGTCATAGGCTGCCCTCCGATTGTTTGGTTATTCTATTATAACAAACTGCACGGCGGATGTAAATGGGCGGAGGAAAAAGAAAAAATGCCGCTGACGAAGGTGTCGCAGCAGCATGTTACGCCACTCGCTTCTGCTTGCGGCGTTTTTCGGCTTTCTTTTCATCCTTCCTGCCGCTCAGCCATGTAAAAACAATGCAGCCGCACATTCCAAGCGGACCAAGGGTTGTAATGATTGTACCATAGTTCAGCAGGCGGAAATACCACGGCGTGGCGTAGAAGGTGATTACTTGCCCGTCCGGTGTCTGCTTCATCACCGCGCCCTGATAGATATAATACCGGCTGCCGTGCAATTCTGTCGTTTCTCCATGCCAGCGCGGTTGCCCGTTCTGATTCAGGTCAGCAGAGATCATTTCGCCGCACGCAAAAACGTATTTGTGCGGCGTCAGCCAGCACACAACCGCGTTTTCCTGTTCGGTCAGTCTGAAGTTGCCACGGGGGTCGTGTGCATCGGAAACGGCAATCGTCTCAATATAATTGCCTTCTTCATCCAGCACCTTGATGATGTACCGCCAGCCATAGCCGCAGTAGATGTACGTCCCATCTGTTGCAACATCCGTAACCACCCCGGTGAAATCCGTATTTTCCGTGTCGATATACGGCTTTCCCGCGCTTGCGAGCTTCTGATACTGCCACGGCAGCCGCGAAAAAACAAAGTGAAGGCAGAGGCCATTTGCAAAGCACAGCAGGAACATCAGCATCGTCAGGACTTTCCAGATAGAGAGGTTCATCCCGAAATCAATCTCGCCAATCCACGAGTTTTCCCGTCCATAGCTGCGCCTCGCTAACCACGGCGTTTGCACCGTTTTCTTCATCAAAATTCTTCCTCCCGCGGATAAAATTCCGTGTGCTCATTCGTTGTATTCGTGACGGAGGTGCTTTCTCCCTGCTTCTGCGCGAATTTCTTCTACAATAGATAAGGAGGTACGCCCATGAAACGCTTCTTCCTCGTGCTGACCTTCCTGACCCTCTGCCTCATGCTGTGCGCAAGTGCTTCCGCGGACAGTGCGCCGATGCAGCTGATGCGCATGAACCCGCTTGCGTTCAGCAAGCAGCCCACCCGCATTGAGAGCGTGACCCCGACCCCCGACGGCAGCTTCGTCATCATCTACTTTGCGGACAGCGACACCGCCGGAATGCAGGAAATGCGGCTGGAACTGTTCGATGCGGCGGGTGCGTCCCTGCTGTCCGCCGCGCTGGGGGATGCCAATCTGCTGGAGGAGGGTGCGCCGTATCCGCGCGGACAGGTGATTTTGGAGAAAAACCGCTTCGTGTGCGAATATTACCCGGACATTACGACGATGGAAGTCTACAAGCAGCGCATCTACCGCTACACGGGGAAGCAGGTGCAGAAGCCGACGACGAAGAAGCTGAAATTCGGCGCGGCGTGCTATGCCGAGCGTGTCGGGGATTACATGTTCCGTATGCAGGCACATTCGGAGGACGAAAGCGACGCTTCGCCCTACCGCACGGTGAAAATCTCGCATATTGCCAGCGGGAAGCAGAAGACGCTGTATCTGTACGACTGGTCGTTCTGCGCCTTCCCTGATGCAGACGGGAATCTGCTGTTTGCCCAGCAGAACGAGCGCGGGAATCTGGAAATCCGCCAGTATAGCGCGTCGATGCAGGAGACGATTGTCGAGCTGGACAGCGGCTATTTCGACGACAACCTTTCCTATGTTTCTTCCGCCGCCTGCATCGAATCAACAGCATATCTGCTGATTTCGCAAGGGTTCTCAAAATACACTTTGCTGACTTATGACCGAGAGGCACAAAAAATCACCGACAGCCGGGCATTCTCCGCAGCAGAGGACGGCTATTTTATTGCCGACTTCAAAACCGCAGGTTCTTCCCTGCTGTCGGTGGATGCCCATTGGAATGTCCCCTTGCAGCGGCGTGAGCTGCACATCTATCTGTTAGGCAGTGATTGGACGCGCACCGCCCTGCCCTTGCAGCACGATTTCTGCTTATACGTCTATGCGGCACAGGAAAGCATCACGACCGTCGAGGCAGACGGCAGCACCTACTTCCTCTGCCAATACGTTCTTCACACTTCCGGCATATCCTCCGGCGAAATGTAACGCAGCAGCGTCACCAGCTTGTCCCGCTTCATTTGCTCCACGCTTTCCACCGACCATCCTCCTTCCTTATCAGGGAGATACCAAATCTGCCAGTACGTCCCGTCGGACGCGCAATGCTCCGTAACCAGCCCGCGCCCCGAAAACATGAACTCTTGTTCGTTTGCATCCAGCGTCAGCACCTCTTGATATGTATGCGTACCCTCCGCCAGCGCTGCGAAATCCGCCGCATCCCGGCGCGCCGTCAGCAGCACAAGCATCGTCATCGTGCCATCGTCCAGGGCGTAGAACACGAACAGGCGGCTGCCGTCCGCGAGCGAATAGACCAGATACGGATAATCTTCCGCATCCTCCGCCGAAGCCCCTGCATTCGGGAAACATTCGCGAAGCGCGGCGATGTTCTTCTTCTCGTCCGGCAGTTGCTTCAAATCGACTTGCTGAACGGCTTCGTGCGCGCTGACTTCCGCCATTTCCGCCGCATCGGGCGCGAAGTAGGTCAGCAGTTCATCCAGCGTATAGGGCACATCGGCGTCTTCCTGCGCCATCACATACGCCAGATACGCCGTCTTCAGCCCGTCCTCCTGCCCCTTCACGCCATCGTAGACCGTCAGATACAGGTCGGTGAAGATGTTCGGGCAGTCCCTCTGCCAGCAGACGACGTAACCGTCCGCCGTGATTTTCGCATGGATTTCCGCGCCGCTGCCGACATCCACCACGCCGGGAATTTCCGCCGCAGCCGTGCTGCTCACCACATCGTAGACGTGAAAGAGCGCATCCTCCGTCGGGATTGTCCCCGCGAGCAACTGCCGCTCACTATCAAGAATAACGTAATCCTGCACCAGCAACTGCTGTGTTTCCGGGTTAGTGACGAACGTCGCAACAAGCGTCTGTCCGTCCCGCTTCCAAATGCCGACGGTATAGTTGAGCAGCTTTTCGGGGCTTCCCCACTGCGCGGTGATTTCGTCCTGCGGTACGCCCGTCGGCGTATCCTCTGCCGCAAAGGCGCAGCAGGACAGTCCCAGCGCCAGCAGGAGGAGGAGGGAGAGAAGTTTCTTCATAGTGCAGCATACTCCTTTCGTTTTTCGCGCGGCAAACCTTTCAGTTACGCCGCTTCGCTCGCCGATGCAAACACAAACACCTGAAATTCCTTGCCGGATTGGCTTTCTGCAATCATTTCGTCGCTGTAAACAGGCTTTTCGCCCACCCACACCTGATGGAAGCGCAGCGTAATGCCTTCTTTCACGTTGATTTCCACATACAGGCGAAAGTTCCCGTCGGGGTACGTCATGCTGAGTTTCTCATAGAGATTTTTTCCCACCGCAAGTGCAAGTTCTTTGAGCATAGCAAGCTCCGAATGCTTGATTTTGCCCGTATACAGGTGAAAGTGGTTGCAGAACGATTCGTATGCCGTGCACCCGGATGCAATGCACGCATCAGGAATCACCTTCGGCGCTCCCGTCATGCTCAATTCGTTCTCTTCGGCGGCGCGAATCAAGATGGCATCCTTGCAGCGAACCTGCTGGAATCGCATGGTCAGCAATGACGGCAACTCGCGCAGCATTCCTTGAATCTCTTTGCGCATACATCCTCCTTTCGATTCCATTTTTCGCCCTCCCCTGCCTATTTCCCTGCTGATTCCCCATGCTGGCAGAAAAATTTACAATTTGCAGGGAAATTCTCCGCCACGCAAAAAGCAGCCCTCCGGATTTTCATCCAAGAGGGCTGCCCATTTTATCAGCTTACTTCGCCGCGTTTGCCGCCGCGAATTTCGCCTTCTGCCGCTTGTTGCAGCGCACCGTGCGCACAATCGCCAGCACCAGCCAGACACCCACGAGGGTGAATGCGCCGTTGTTAATCCAGTGCAGGTATTCCTGCCAAATCGGGGGATTGTAGCCGATGACCTCCGCGTTCATGGCGTTGGAGTTCACCAGCGCGTACATCACATCCTTCACCGCGCGCATCAGCACAATCGCATCGCCCGCGTCGGAGGTGTCACAGTCCGTCCACATGGCGCTCTGCTGCGTTGCAAGGTCAATGCTGCCGCCGGCGTAGAACATCATGCGCGGAATCATGTACTGCGGAATGGTATTGAAGTCGCAGATAACCAGCCCGTTGAAGCCCCATTCGTTGCGCAGGATTTCGGTCAGCAGACGGTAGTCGCCGCCCGTCCAGCGCGTTCCGATGCGGTTGAAGGAAGTCATGATACTGCGGGTTTCGCCCAGCTTGACGGTATACTCAAACGGCTTCAGGTAGATTTCTCGCAGCGCCTGCTCGCTCAGCCAGCTCAGGTCGCCGCCGATGGAGCGGTGCGTTTCCTGCTCATTCGCGACGAAGTGCTTGACCGTCGGCAGCACGCCGCGGCTCTGGATACCCTGCACTTCCGCCGCGCCCATCATGCCGGAAATGAACGGGTCTTCGGAGAAATACTCCGAGCAGCGACCGCCGAAGGGGTTGCGGTGGATATTGACGCCGGGCGCGTAAATGCTGGAATACGGCTGACCCGTCGCCTTATCGCCAATGGTGCCTTCTTCGCCGATGGCTTCGCCCAGTTCGTTCATCAGGTTGATGTTCCAAGTGGACGCCATCACGGGTTCGGAGACATACTGGCAAGTGCCGTTGACCTGCTCTTTGCTCATGAAGCAGGTGAAGCCCGACGGGCCGTCGCCGTGAATGGTCGCCGGCAGACCGACGCTCTCCATCGCCAAGGTGTGGTATGCGCCGTTGTTGATGAGGGCAATCATCTCTTCCTCGTCGCAGCCCATCATCAGTTCTTCCCAGCGTTCGTCATCGTAGGAGACAACCGGCTCATAGCCTTCCGCTTCCGCAGAGGGCAGCAGGTCGCGCAGGGTCAGTGTGGGTTCTTCGCCGAACCACGGGTATTCTTCCGAATCAAAGTCAGTCGGATTATTGTGCTCTTCGCTGCGGATTTCCTCATACAGGCGATCCGTGCCCGCGTGCTGCTGCGCGGTCTGCGGCGTGGGCCAAGTGCCCTCCCAGTCCGCGCGGCTGAGCATGGTGTCCAGCTGCCAGTCGCTGTCGAGGAAGTCCTCGGAATCGGTGTAGCGGTTGACGACTTCACCGTCCGTCGTCGGGTCGGTGCCAATTTGCACATCCGCCGCCAGATTCAGCGCAATCGCCTTTTCGGATTCATGCGCGTTGCGGGAGACATACAGCGTGTACTCGCCCGCTTCCAGTTCATAGCCGCTGAAACCGTTGTTGTTTGCGTCGCGGTAATCGTAGCTCGCCGCGGAATACGGGTCAAAGCTGACCGTCACCGTCTCGCTCTCGCCGGGCTGAAGGAGCTTCGTCTTTGCAAAGCCGACAAGCACCTTGTGCGCCTTTTCGATGCCGCCCAGCGTGTAGGGCGCGGAGGCGTACAGCTGCACCACTTCCTTGCCCGCGACGCTGCCCGTGTTCTTCACCGTCACCGGCACAGTGATGGTCGTGCCAAGTTCAATTTCGCTTGCGGAGGCATCTCCCACCGTCCAGTCGAACGTCGTGTAGCTCAAGCCGTAGCCGAAGGGATAGACGACGTTGGCATTGTACCAGTCCTCGCCGTCGGTTTCGCCGCGCGTCTCATAGTAGCGATAGCCGACGTAAATGCCTTCTTCGTAGTCCACGGAGTAGTACATGCCGCCGTCATACTTGTCGGTCGTGTCCGGCAGGCAGCCCGTGCCGAAGTTTACGAAGGACGGATTCTTGGTGAAGTCCGCCGCCCATGTGTCCACCAGACGGCCGGAGGGGTTCACGTCGCCGTTCAGAATTTCGCCCAGCGCGGTGATGCCGTTCGAGCCGGTGAAGCCAATCCACACCGCCGCATCAATCTTATCCGCAAAGGCGGCGTAGGCACTGTCTTTGAGGAATGTCGCTTCAAAGCTGGAGGGCGTGTTGAACACAACGACAACGCGCTTGAACGTGCCGTCGGTGACAGCGGTCAGCAGATCAATTTCGTTCTGGTCAAGCTCCAGATAGTGGCTGTCTGGGGACACAGCGCCTTCACTGTCGCCCTGATAGCGGGGCAGGTCAAAGCCCTCGCCGCCGATGCGGGTGATAACGACCAGCGCCGCGTCGGAATAATCCGCATAGCTGTTCTTCACCGCGTCGGTGTACTTGCTCTGGGGCGTTTCAGCGGTTGCAATCTTCTGATTGTCGCCGTTGTCAAGGTCGCTGGAGTTCGCGGTGCGCACCGGGCCGGACTGGCTGCTCTCATAGAAGTTCTTCAGCGTCGGATTGATGACGAAACCCGCGTCGTTCAGGCTCTCATACAAGTTCTTGTTATTGCTCGTATCGAAGCCGCCCGAACCGGAGCCGCCATAGGACAGGTTCACACTGTTCTTGCTGAACACGGAAATCCTCGCGCCCTTGTTCAGGGGCAGCGTAGCGTTCTCGTTTTTCAGCAGCACAAAGCCTTCTTCTGCCAGCTTCAGGTTAACTTCCTGCGCATTCGCAAAGGCTTCTGCCTTGTTCGTTGCCTTCTGTGTGGGGTACACAGAGGTCACTTCGTCACTGTAAATCGGGCGCTGGCTGCCGAACAGCGTGTCCATCAAGCCGCCGAGTTCACCCGCGCTCAGTTTGAAGTCGATGGCTTCCCCAATCGCCCCCATCGGCTTGTCCAGCAGGCTGTTCATGCTGCCCGGCAGACCGACGACCAGATAGTTGCCAACGCAGTCCGCCAGCAGCACGATAACCGTCACAATAGCCCAGACGACCAGTGCTTTGCTCTTTTTCGGACGATTCTTCTTTGCCATAGGTTTGTCTCCTTATTTTGCAGAAATGGCGGTATATGCGGCGGAGTTTGCCGCATACACCGCTGCTTGAGGAGGAGCAGAGAGGAAATGAGGAGAATCCCCCTTGCTTATGGATTACTTCTGGTAGTTGCCCGTCGCCGGCTCGTTGTGGTTCTCGTCCCAAATCAGCACAGCTTCCGTCGTCACCTTCACGCAGTCCACAATCGGGGCATACGCCTTGAAGGTCGTGCCGTCCACCTCATTGGTGTTGTTCGTCATCAGCTGAATCAGGTTCGCGCCCTTGTTCAGGTGCACACCCTTGATAGAAATCAGGTCAGCACACTGCGGCATACTGCTCTGCGTCGCCTCGATGGTCACGCGCGGATAGCTCTTCGCTTCGCCGTTGACAATCACCTGATAGTCGTTGCCGTCATAGGACATGGTGACGAATTCGCCCGTGATGCTCACGTCGATGGTCGCGTCATCCACATCCATATCGGACGCGATGTAGAACTCCAGCGAGATGCCGCTGGCGTAGAGGTAGCCGACCATGCGGTTGCCGCTCGCGCCGACGGACTCGTTGTAGATAATCATGCTTTCTTCCTGCGCAGAACCGGAGTAGCTGGGGCCAATCTTGCCGGTCAGGTCGGTATCCTCCGCCTCAAAAACATAGGTGTTCTGACCGGACACGGTTTTGTTCCACGCCGCCTTGATGGTGGTGTCAGCCATAATCGGCTGGGAGAAGTCGAAGTCGCTGCCGTTTTCGTCCACCCACTTGTCGAAGGCATAGCCCGTGCGCTCGGGGTTGGCAACAGGCTGCTTGACCTGCGTGCCGACTTCAACGGGGTAGGAATACTGGTTCAGGAGAACGCCATAGTAGTCATAATCAAACGTCACGGTGACAAAATCCGCGCCAACCTTCTTCCAGAAGGCATACACGGTCGTGTCGCCCGTCACGGGAGCTGCGAAATCATAGGTGTGCGTGTAGTCCGCATCGGCGTACCACGCGACGAACTCATAGCCGTCGCGCGCGGGCGCAGCAGGCTCACTGGCGGTGCCGCCCTTGGAAACTTCCTGCGTGGATGCAGCGGGCGCGCCGTCGTAGTTCAGGTCAAAGGTCACGACGCACATGCCCGCAACAACCTCAATCTTGAACACGACGCGCTTTTTGCCGACCGTCGCGGTCACATTCTTGGTGTTCGCGGTCTTCATCGTGGGTTTGGACAGCTTGACGCTGCTGTCCGTCATGGCGACGATTTCCGTCGTGCCATCGTCGTAGGTAACTTTCAGCGTGCCGCCCTCGGCAGAAAATTCTTCGCCGATGACGTACACCGTCTTGTTGGGCATGGTTTCGACCTCGACGGAGGTCACTTTCTTGTCATCCGCCAGCGCCGAGCCTACCTGCGCCAAGAGGCAGACAGACAGCACCACAGCAAGGCACAGAGAACCGAATTTCTTCAGCCAGTTCATTTTTTTCTCTCCTAATTGTAGATAGTAGGCTTGGCGAAAAAGCCAGCCGCCAGACCGCCGACGCGCAGCGTTCGACAGCCCGGCGGCTTTTGCCCCACCCCGCGCCTGCGCCGCAAGAGGATGCAGCGTCAGACGCGGAGCAGACGTTTGTTCACAAACCGTGAGGATTCAGAGGAATTACTCGCCGATGGTCAGCGTGAAGGTACGGGTGACTTCCGTCGCCGTGGGAGAGCCCACATGCACGTTGTTCGGGAAGCGGGAGCCGAAGCCGCGAACCAGCGGGATCTGCAGCGTCACCGTGATTTCCACTTCGCCCGCCTTGGTCGGCGTGCCGGTGATGGCCAGCGCGGAGTTGTAATCGTAGGTGATGCCCTGATAGGCGGTGACAGGCGTCATGACCTTTTCCGCCGTCAGACCGTATTCCGCCAGCTTCGCAGCATCCTCATCGGAAACGCGGAACTCGTAGAGATACGCCTGATAGTAGTTGCCCGCTTCGACGTCCGCCGTTTCAAGGTAACGGGCATCAGTCGCTTCGATGTCCGCGAACGCCAGCGCGCCCAGACCATCGTAGTTGTTGCCCTGCACCTGAGAAGCGTCCTTCCAGTACCAATTCTGGATACGGAGGGTGCCGCCGACGCTGTCGCCCGTGCCCGGCAGAATGGTCTTGCCGCCGAAGCCCTGCATTTCGCCCTGCGCAATCGGTGTGCCGTCGGTGTGCTTGACCGTGCTGACGAAGCGCGGGTTGACCTTGACGAGGCCTTCATACGCATAGTACGGAGCATCCACCGTCACGTTCGCCACTTCGCCCACCTTGAGGGAAGTGTTGCTGACGTGCAGCGCATCCACCACGCGGATAAGCGCCTGTGCGCCGAGGGTGATATATCCGTCGATGCCGTTCAGCTTGATGTCAATCGTCCATTCGCCTTCCGCCAGAGAACCGTCGGACGTGACAACGCCCGCGTCGCTCATCGTGAAGCCTTCGGGCAGCTGCGCGCCGTCCGCCAGGGTGATGGTCGCAATGTCCACGTCGCCGAAGGAAATCGGCAGAGACTGCGCGGCATAGCTGTCGAATTCGAGAACGCAGGGTTCAAAGCCGATGTAGCCATTGTGCACTGCGCTGCTGTTGGCGTAGTTCCACAGGATTTCCTGCGCACTGCGGCGAACCGCGGCGTAGTGAGTCTGGGAGAGGAACGTGCCTTCCGCGCCGTCGCTGACGCGGACACAGTTGCCATCCGCATCCCAAGCGCCGATTTCCAGACCGATGTCCGGCAGCGTCGTGCCAGCGCCCAGCACCTGATTGTCGCCCTGACGCACCATCAGGTCCAGCGGGCAGTATGTGCCCTGCCAAGCGTCGGTTTCAAAGATGGCGCGGTTCGACCATTCGTTGCGAACCAGCTTGTGCATCGCAAGGTTCAGCTGGCTGTTGACCAGACCGATGCGGTTGAAGGAGCTCATCACGCCCGTAGAGCGACCGACTTTAAGCGCGTACTCGAAGGGCTTGGCGTAGATTTCACGGATAACCTGTTCGGTCGCCCAAGTGGACACGCCACCGTTCAGGTCGCGGTAGGATTCCTGATCGTTGAGCACCATGTGCTTGATATGGCAGGTGACGCCCTTGGAGGTCACGCCCGCAACGACTGCCGCCGCGAACTTGCCGCCGTGCACGCCATCCTGGCTGTAATACTCAACGTTGCGGCCGGACAGCGGGCTGCGGTGGATGTTCATCGCGTTGCCCTGCCAGTAAGAGCAGCCCTTGAAGAGCGCTTCGTTGCCCATCATGACGCCGACTTCTTCCGCGAGGTCGAGGTTGAAGGTAGCCGCCAGAATCGGGGGGCAAGCCCAGAGCGTGCCGCCAGAGAGCTGCAGAGGCGTTTCGTTCACGCCCGCGCCTACAACGTCCACCGCGTCAATGGCTTTCACGCCGCCGCCGTTGTTGACGAGGCTCGCCATTTCTTCCCACGTCAGCTGGTTCATGAATGCTTCCCACTTCTGGGAACATTCGTCGTCGCCCTGCACAACTTCGCCGTCTTCAATCTTCAGGCTGAAGTCGATGCCCGCCATGTCCATAATGGAGATGGGCGCCTTTTCGCCTTCGGTGCGGGTCGCCGCCTGCGTCCAAGTGGACGGGATGCCGTCCTCATTCACGAACCATTCTTCATAGCCCTGATCCATGTAGGAACGGTAAGAATACTGACCGTCCAGCGTCGCCAGCGTGTCATCAGAGATTTCACGATCCGTCTTGGACGCCGGTGCGGGCTGAGTCAGACCCGTCGCGCGGCTGATCATGCCGGAAAGCAGCGAGTCGTTGACGGAGGTGAAATCATCAACAAACAGGGATTCAATCTCGTTGCCGGTGATGTAGTCGGTGGTGCAGTTCATGCCCGCCGCCACGGTGTAGGTTTCGGACAGCTTCACATCGTGCGAGTTGCTGCGCGCGGTGATGACGTAGTCGCCCGCTTCCAGCTCATAGCCGGTGTAGCCATTGGCGTTGGCGTCATTCCAGTCGTAGCTCGCCATGTCCTGCGCAACCCAGTCAACGGTCACCGTCTGAGACTGACCGGGCTGAATCAGGTCGGTCTTGGCAAAGCCGACAAGGTTCGCGCTCGCCTTTTCAATGCCGCCCTTGGTGTACGGCGGATTGGCGTACACCTGCACAACTTCCTTGCCTGCCACGTCGCCGGTGTTGGTGACCTTCACCTGCATGGACAGCTTCTGGAAGGGGTCGGTAATCGCGGTATCCGCCGCGGGCATCAGTTCCCAGTCAAAGGTCGTGTAGCTCAGGCCGTAGCCGTACGGATACAGCACCTGAGAATCGTACCATTCGTCACCGGAGCCGGGGTTTTCGGCGTTCATGTCGTCCGCCGCCGTCTCGTAGTACTTGTAGCCGACATAGATGCCTTCGCGGTACTCAATGGTGGCGTACTTGGTCGCTTCGCCATTGTGATAGAAGAAAGCATCCATCGTGTCGCCGTTTTCATCAACGTTCTGCGTCTGGTTGCCGAAGTTGGTGAAGGACGGGCCCTTGGTGAAGTCGCGTTCCCAAACTTCCACGGTGTGGCCGCTGGGGTTGACTTCGCCGGAAATCAGCTTGCCAATCGCCTCGATGGCATTGTTGCCCGTGTTGCCGACCCAGAAAATCGCGTCCACGCCGTATTCGCTGGTCGCCTTGGGTTCAGCCAGTTCGGGAATCTGCAGGATGTTGGAGGAGTTAATCAGAACGATAATCGGCTTGTTCGGATAATGCTCTTTGACGTGCTTGACCAGCGCCTTCTCGTTGTCGTCCAGCATCAGCTCATGGTCGCGGGGGTTGCTGTGGTCAGTCACATTGCTGACCAGCTTGTCGCCGCCCTCAGAGCCCGTGCGGGAGAAAACGATAATCGCCGCGTCGCCATAGCCATTGTAGGAGCTGATGGTTGCCGCTGAATAGTAGTTCATCGGCAGTTCATTGCTGGTCGTACCGAGCGTCTTGTGCTTGGTGTAGAGATCAACCAGCTTCGCATTCACGCGGTAGCCGGCTTTCTCCATCGCCATTTGCAGGGTGCTTTCGGCAATGCCGTTCGCGCCGGTGGAGCCGCCTG